>ENA-UAOI01000425-UAOI01000425.1-human-gut-metagenome-genome-assembly--contig:-NODE-425-length-16016-cov-4.986655_pt1 | contig 16016 bp, 18 predicted proteins | sample MGYA00243471_ERZ654561 | MGnify/ENA primary metagenome ERZ654561 (study PRJEB26926, sample SAMN06164393) | human gut metagenome | biome: ENVO:00009003; feature: ENVO:2100002; material: ENVO:00002003... | reverse complement strand
GTTGACGGTAACGTCCTTGTTGGCCGCCATGTAGGACTCGCTCAGCGCGCCGATGACCTTCTCCATGGAGGTGGAACCGTCGGTGGAGACGGTGCCGCTGACGGAGGCGGCAGGGGTATCGCTGGCGTCGCCGCCGTTGTCGTTGCTGCTGTTGTTATCGGTCTGATTGCCGCAGCCGGCCAGCAGAGCCAGCGCCATGACAGCGCTCAGTGCAAATGCAAGGATCTTTTTCATATTCGTACCTCGTTTCTTATTTGTTTTCGGATGTCCCTTACAGTTCACAGAATACGGCGGGCAGGGAAAATGAAAAAGCGTCCTCGTGTAAAATCCACGTAAAATCTCCCATCCGGCCAAAAAAGGGCAGAAATATCCCCCATGCTGCTGCACGGGGGATGTTTTTTGTCCTTATACGCGGACGATGTAGCCGTCCTTTCTTTTTGCCGCTTCGTTAATGGCGCCCGCCGGATAGCCCAGCGCGATACTGCCGACGCCCCGCAGCGTTTCCGGAAGGCCCCATGCCTGTAAAAGCGCCTTGCCCTCTTCGCTGTCGAAGATCTCCCGCTCTCTGTGTACCCAAACGGAGCCCAGGCCCAGGGATGCGGCGGCCAGCATCATATTCTCCAGCACGCAGCTGCCGTCCTCCACAAAGGTATTGGCCGTGCCGTCCGCCAATACGAGGATGATGACCGGCGCTCCATAATAGGGATCGGAGTCGCTGCCCAGCACCGCCGCGTTCAGCTCAGAGATCTTCTGGCGATAGCCCTCGGATGTCACGGCGATGATGGTCGGAGACTGGCGGCCGCGGCCGGTGGGCGCGTAGGGCCCCGCCTCCAGCACCGCCTGCAGCAGCTCCTCCGGCACGGCATCGGGGCGATATGCGCGGACTGTCCTGCGGGACTTGATGGTTTGCAGCACTTCGTTTGTCATAAGCGTTCTCCTTTCCCTGCAGCAGCCGGATCCGGCCGCCGCCATCCTGTGTCGTTTCCCCGTGCAAAAAGCGCAGGGAGAGGCCCTGTTACAAAGCCTCTCCCCTGCGTAATTTCATACGATCAGCGGCAATTACTTGCCCATGTTCATCTGAGCAGCGACCTCAGCGGCGAAGTCCTCCTGCTTCTTCTCGATGCCCTCGCCGGTCTGGAAGCGCACGGCGTCCACGAACTTCACGGAGCCGCCCAGCTTCTTGGCAGCGTCGGCCACGTACTTTTCCACGGAACCCTGGAAGATGTCGCTGCGGACGAACTCCATCTGCATCAGGCAGTTCTCCTCGTAGAACTTGTTCATCTTGCCCATGACGATCTTTTCCTTCACGGCCTCGGGCTTGGAGGCCATCTTGGGATCGGTGTCCATCAGGGCCAGAGCGATCTTCTTCTCCTCAGCCAGCACCTCGTCGGTGACCTGAGCCTTATCCCAGAAGCGGGGGTTCAGGGCCGCGATCTGCATGGCGATGTTCTTGCCGATCTCGGTGGCGTCGATATCGCCCTCCACGGCCAGATTCACCAGCACGCCGATCTTGCCGCCGGCATGGACATAGCCCACGCTGGTGTTCTCGGCGAAGCGGACGAAGCGGCGGATCTGCAGGTTCTCACCGATGGACATGACCTTCTCGGGCATGGTCTCGGAGACGGTCAGATCGCTGTCCAAGTACTTGCAGTTCATCAGAGCATCCACATCGGCGGGATTCTGCTCGGCGATGACCTTGGCGATGTCCTTCACAAAGGCCACGAACAGGTCGCTCTTGGCGCAGAAGTCGGTCTCGCAGTTGACCTCCACCACGACGCCCACGCCGTTCTCGGTGAGTGCGTAGGACATGCCCTCGGCGGCGATGCGGCCGGCCTTCTTGGCAGCCTTGGCCAGGCCCTTCTCACGCAGCCACTCAACAGCCTTATCCATATCGCCATCGCACTCGACGAGCGCCTTCTTGCAGTCCATCATGCCCACGCTGGTCATTTCGCGCAGGGTCTTTACATCAGCGGCAGTAAAAGCCATTTTTATATCCTCCTGTAAAATATGATTGAAAAAGGGGCAGGGACACTTCCCTGCCCCGTGAGATACGCGGTGTGATTCCGGACTTACTCAGCGTCCTTGGCCTCGGCGGCCTCCTCGTTCTGCTCGCCCTGACGGCCCTCGATCATGGCGTTGGCCATCACGGAGGCGATCAGCTTAATGGCGCGGATGGCGTCATCGTTGCCGGGGATGGGATAGTCGATCTCGTCGGGATCGCAGTTGGTATCGGCGATGGCCACAACGGGAATGCCCAGACAGTGCGCCTCGGCGATGGCGTTGCGCTCCTTGCGGGTGTCCACGATGAACAGAGCGCCGGGCAGCTTCTTCATTTCCTTCACGCCGCCCAGATACTTCTCCAGCTTCTCGATCTCGCCCAGGTGCTTGATGACTTCCTTCTTGGGCAGCATATCGAAGGTGCCGTCGGCCTGCATGGTCTTCAGCTGGTTCAGACGGTCGATACGGGTACGCATGGTCTTGAAGTTGGTCATCATACCGCCCAGCCAGCGGGCGTTGACGTAGTACATGCCGCAGCGGGTAGCCTCATCCTTGATGGCCTCCTGGGCCTGCTTCTTGGTGCCCACGAACAGCAGGGACTGGCCGCTCTCGGACAGCTGACGCACGAAGGCATACGCCTCCTCCAGCTTCTTCACGGTCTTCTGCAGGTCGATGATATAGATGCCGTTGCGCTCGGTGTAGATATAGGGAGCCATCTTGGGGTTCCAGCGACGGGTCTGATGACCGAAATGCACACCGGCCTCCAGCAGAGCCTTCATGGATACGACGTTCTGATTTGCCATTTTGTTGTTTCTCCTTTTGTTTTAGTTTGTACCTCCAGCCTCCTCCTCCCTCCGGCCAACCTTGCGGCACCGACCGGAGATCCGAAGCTGTGCGGATTCACCAAAATATGATAGCACGGCTTTTTCCATTTTGCAAGGAGAAATTCCGGTTTTTCACCGGAATTTTCCCACTTTTTTCGCCGCAGATCAGGCCTCCTGCCGGAAATACTCCGGACCGGCGCCGCACAGCGGGCATTTGTAGTCTGCCGGCAGCTCGTCGCCCTCGTAAACGTAGCCGCACACCTTGCACACGTAGCGGTGCTTTCCCTCGCCGGAGGCGTCCTCCTCCGTCTGCTCCGCCTTCACGTCGGCGGCAATGGCATCGGCCAGACGCTGCATCTGGGCCGCCTGATCCGGCCGCAGCGCCGACTTCACCGTCAGCACCGGTTCCACCGCGGACCAGCCCTTCAGCGGGGACAGCAGCGCATCCATCTTCTTACCGCTGGCCGGCGACCAGGTGCCGTTCTCGATCAGGGCGTACCGCCGGTCCGCCAGGGCGTGGGCCGCGATGTCGTGGAGCAGGTCCTCCATGGTCACAAAGATGCCCATGTTATACGTGGCGGACGCGAACACCAGATGGCTGTACTTGAAGGCGTCGGACACGACATAGGGTGCCGGCGTCACCGACACGTCGAACATCTTCACCTGCACGCCCTGCTCTGCCAGACGGCAGGCCAGCACGTTGGCGGCGTTCTCCGTGCCGCCGTACACCGAGGCGTAGGCGATCATGACGCCCCGCACCTCCGGCTCGTACCGGCTCCACAGGTCATACTTGCCCAGCAGATAGCCCAGCTCCTCCCGCCACACGAAGCCGTGGAGCGGCAGCAGCATCTGGATGTCCAGCGTCTCCGCCTTCTTCAGCACCGCCTGCACCTGGGGGCCGTACTTGCCCACAATGTTGGTGTAGTAGCGCCGCGCCTCGTCCAGATAGTCGCGGTCGAAGTTCACCTCATCGGCGAACAGCGCGCCGTTCAGGGCTCCGAAGCAGCCGAAGGCGTCCGCCGACAGCAGCAGCTTGTCCGTGGCATCGTAGGTCAGCATCACCTCCGGCCAGTGGACCATGGGCGCCGCCACAAAGTGCAGGGTGTGCCGTCCGGTGGACAGCGTCTCCCCCTCCTTGATAACGGTGATGCGCCCCGCCAGCTCCGGCCCGAAGAACTGGCCGATCATGGTCTTGGCCATGGCGCTGCACAGCACCTGCGTCCGGGGATAGTCCCGCAGCAGGTCAGCCAGCTCCGCTGCGTGGTCCGGCTCCATGTGGTGCACCACCACGTAGTCCAGCTCCCGTCCCGCCAGCGCGTGGGTCAGGTTCTCCCGAAACGTATGGCGCACCGCGCTGTCCACCGTGTCGAACAGCACGGTCTTTTCGTCTGTCAGCAGATAGCTGTTGTAGCTGATGCCCTGAGGCACATCGTACACGCCCTCAAACATCGCCAGACGCCGGCAGTCGGCGCCCACCCATGTATAATCGTCGTTGACCTTTCTCGTGCAGTACATCGTATCATCCTTTCCGCGGCCTGTGCCGGTATGATCTCCATTTTGGCGCGCCGTACCGCCGCGCCCATTTCAGCGGAAACATTATAGCAGAGCTTTCCGCCGTTTTCCACTGTTTTTTGCCCGTTTGCGCAAAAAAACACAGCGCCCCGTGAACAGGGCGCTGTGCGGGTATTCAGTTACGGCGCCAGGTGCCAGCGCTCCCCGCTGCTCAGCACCACGTCCACAGGCCCCGTCGGAAGCGCGTCAAGGCTGTCCAGCAGCACGATCTCGCAGATCGGCAGGTTCGGCAGCGGCATCTTCCCCAGCTCCTCTGGGATCTCAGGCACTTTCCCCAACAGGGCTGCCAGCTCAAAGGGCCGCGCGTCGAACCGCTCCTCCATGTTCATCCAGAGCGTACCGGCGTTGATGCCGGCTACCAAGTACTCTGCACCGTCCGCCTCCAGCCGATCCGGATCGGTATCCCCTGGGCGAAACGCGGCAGATTGCCCCGGCTCGCATACCATCAGGAGCTTCGTGCGGCCGCTCTGCTCCAGGATAAAGCCGATGGACCAGAATACCCGCCCATTGCAGGGGGGCAGCTTCTGTACTCTGGGCTGCACCTCCCGCATATTGCGGGTGAAATACGCCAATGCACCAATAATCAAGTTTTCACACCTCACGTCGTCAATTCACATCAATAACTTGCCGAACTGGTACTGTAAAGACCGATTGATAGGATTCATCCATCGGAACTCCCTCAATGCGCGTAGTATCCATGTACATTGTTTCGACCCCAGCGTCGCTCCAATATGTCCCCACAGTGTAATTTCCATTTGCTTTTCCATGGGCAGGAATCCTAGGGCTTCCACTTGCCACCACTTTTCCAGTCGGTGTCGTTAGGCAGTAGTCTGTCACATATATTCTATCCAGCAAAAGAGACGCTTTCCATTGAAATATCAGCGTATAGTATCCATCCATGCCACCTGTTCGGTTTGAAACAAACCAACTATACGTAGCAAATCCAATCGCAGCTCTTGTTCCATTTTCATCAACAGAATATAAATCTACGCGAACCCAGTCAACCCCTGCGTCATTCACCACGCTCGTTTCGGCTATATATTCGCAGGTAGAATCATCGACCGGTATCTCAATAACTGTTCCGTCAACTGTAATAATTGCTTTTTCATTTTCCGTAATAACAGTTGCGGTCCCACTTTCGGTTGCAGATGCAGTCGGCACTAACGAAAGAATCATCAGAATACTCAGGAGAAGCGCCGATACACATTTTTTTGTTTTCATATGTCCTCCTCTTATAGTTCTTATGATTGATACAGAATTTTTGGTGTCGATTGTCCTTTCGTGGTATAAATCCAGCTTGTTACTTACATCAATACATTGGAAACACCTCTTTCTCTAATTTGGTAAATTCAAATACAAAAGAGTGTCGTCTCAACTAATATAATTTATTATACCAAACCCGCGCGGCATTTTCTACCATTTTTTGCACATTTCTACAAAAAAACACAGCGCCCCGTGAACAGGGCGCTGTGCGGGTATTCAGATGGCCTTCTTGGCGATGTCGCACAGGGCGGCGAACGCCACGGTGTCGTTGATCGCCATCTCGGACAGCATCTTGCGGTTGATCTGGATGCCGGCGACCTTCAGACCGTGCATGAAGCTGGAATAGTTCATACCCTGGGCCTTGACAGCCGCGGAGATACGGGTGATCCACAGCTGACGGAAGTCCCGCTTCTTCAGACGGCGGCCCACATAGGCGTAGGTCAGGGACTTCATGACCTGCTCGTTGGCCATCTTGAAGTGCTTGGACTTCGCGCCCCAGTAGCCCTTGGCCAGCTTCAGAGTCTTGTTTCTTCTTTTACGCGCCATCATCGCGCCTTTTACACGTGCCATATTTCAATTGCCTCCTATTCTAACGATTCCGTCTCTTATTTGTAGGGGATCATCTTGCGGATGGTCGCCTCGGTGGTGCAGTCAGCATAGGTGGTGCTGCGCAGACGACGGCCACGCTTGGTGTCCTTCTTGGTCAGGATGTGGCTCTTGAACGCATGAGCTCTCTTGACCTTGCCGGATTTCGTCAGGTTGAAGCGCTTCTTTGCGCCGCTATGGGTCTTCAGTTTAGGCATAATATTACTCCTTCCAATATGATCCTCTGTGGGGAAACGCGGTTACTTGCCGGCCTTGGGGGACAGGAAGATGGACATGTTCCGTCCCTCCAGCTTGGCGGCCTTGTCGAGGGTAGCCACTTCGGTGCACAGGTCTGCAAACTTATTGAGAAGATCGCGGCCGATGTCGGTGTGCGCCATCTCACGGCCGCGGAAGCGGACGGATACCTTGACGCGGTTGCCGTCGGACAGGAACTTCTGGGCGTTCTTCAGCTTGGTGTTGAAATCGCCCACGTCGATGCCCGGGGACATCCGGATCTCCTTGATCTCCACCACGTGCTGGTTTTTTCTGGCTTCCTTCTCGCGCTTGCTCTGCTCGAATTTGTACTTGCCGTAGTTCATCAGCTTGCACACAGGGGGCGTCGCCTGCGGGGAGATCTTTACCAGATCCAGCCCGTGCTCCTCCGCGATGCGCAGGGCTTCTTCACCGGACACAATGCCCATCTGCTCTCCGCCTTCGCCGATCAAACGGATCTCCTTGTCGTTGATCTCTTCATTCAGTTGATGCTGTACCTTGCTAATACCGAAGCACCTCCAATCCAAAATAAAAACGCGAATGCTCTCCGCATCCGCGCAACAACACAAGCTGCCCATGGGACACTTGCTGACGCTGTTGACCTCTTTGCTCTGCGCGTGAGGTGAGGCGGATGCACCGACCTTCTTTGTTTTCCTGAGTATTGTACCGCACTTTGCCCCCGCTGTCAACTACATTTTTTTGATTTCTGACGCATAGTACCGATTTTTCCGGCCATACTGACGCTGTAACTGTTAAAAAGGAGGTGCCTCACATGGAGGAGCGCAAAAACGCCAAGACCGAGCAGAACACGAACGAGCAGAATACCCAGAACGCCAACAAGAACGCCAAGAACACGAAAAACGCCAAGAACTGCAAATAATCCCATGCACAGACGGAGAGCCGCGGCTTCTGCCGCGGCTCTTTTGCTGCATTTTAATGGGTCACGCCCAGATACTCCTCCAGCGTGATGCCGCGGTTGAAGATCTCCTGGGCCACGTCCTTGCCCACATAGCGATAGTGCCAAGGCTCATAGATGATGCCGGTGACATCGCTCTTTCCGTTGGGATAGCGGTGGATGAACCCGTAGCGCCAGGAGTTGGCCATCAGCCACTTCTGGGTGGGGGTCTTTTCCTGCTCCTCCGTCAGGTTCTGGTTGTTGATGTCCACCACGTCCACCGTAAGACCCAGCTGATGCTCGCTGGTGCCCGGTACGGCCACCACCGTGCCGGCCTCCTGCACCGCCTGGTCGTGGCTCTTGCCCTCGGCCTCAAAGGCGGCCACTTTCTTGTCGAACAGCTCCTGCTGCGTCTCCTGAGTCCGGTAGGCCGAGCAGATCAGGGGCTCGTAGCCTGCGTCGCGGCAGGCGTCCATCATCTCCTGCAGTGCGTCATAGCACCGCCGGTCGATCTGGGAGCCATTGCTCAGGTCCACCAGATCCACTTCCCAGTCCGACGGCAGCGGGTTCCAGGGGTTCACCAGCGTCAGCAGCTCGTTGTCCGCCGCCGACGGCTTGGCGGCCGGCTCCTGCTGGTCGTCCTGACGGGCCAGCGTCTCCGCCGCCTGCTGTTGCTGCTGGTCCTGCTCCTGCTTCTTATTCCTGCACCCCTTCACGATGAAGATGATGCCCACGATCAGCACCGCCAGGAACACCGCCGCAATGGCGCGGTTGCGCATGGCCTCCCTGTACCGGCGCTGCCGTCTCCGTTCTCTTTCGTCCATAGCTCCTTACCTCAATTCCCGGGGATAGATCCCCTCTCTGTGCAGCTCCAGCAGCTCCGCCGCCACCCGCGCCCGGTCCTCGTGGTACGTCATGCCGAACCACCGGTCCTTGGACTGCAATACGGATACCGACAGTCTGCCCTCCTTCAGCAGCTTGCCCACCATGTTGGGCAGCAGGCACTCTGCCTTCGCATTCTCCCCCGCGTCGCGGCGCAGGAAATCCTCAAAGTACCGCTCCATCTCATCGAACACCGACGGCATGAAGCCCCAGAAGTTCATGGATACCACCGTGTCCGGCTCCAGCAGCACGCCGCTGTCCTCATCGCCGATGGTGCCGTCGTCATGCAGGCGGATCTTCAGCGTCTCATGGATGTCCGTGAGATAGCCGTCCCGCGCGTGACACACGCCGCGGGACACCGTGCCGTATCTGGTGACGGTGTTTTTCAGCAGATACCCCACCATGGTGGCCGCGCCCCGCTCCGGCAGGCGCTGCAGCTCCTCATAGATGGTACGGTAAGCGTCCACGCCGTAGTAGTCGTCGGCATTGATGACGCAGAACGGCTCGTGGACGAATTCCCTGGTACACAGCACCGCGTGAGTGGTACCGAAAGGCTTGGTGCGCCCCTCCGGTATCCGGTAGAACGCCGGCACGGAGGAGAAATCCTGAAAGGCGTAGCACACCTCCACCGGCTGGCCCTCCGGCGTCCGCAGACGCGAGGCCATGTCGCCGCACAGCCGCTTCATCAGCTCCAGCATATCCGGCTTGATGATGAACACGATCTTATCGAAACCGGCCCGCACCGCGTCGTAGACGCCGTACTCCATGAGGATCTCCCCATTAGGACCCACGCCGTCCGTCTGCTTATTGCCGCCATAGCGGGAGCCCAGGCCCGCCGCCATAATGACTAAGGTTGTTTTCATGGTGTTCCTCCTGTATTGTCCCCCGAAACGTCCGCCGTCAGACCTGACGGCCACAACGCACAGTATAGCACAGTTTTCGCCCCGCTTCAACCGCTTTCGCTCCGCCGGACTTTAAGATTTGCCTAATTTCGCCGCAAAATTTCTTTTGCAGCTCCCTCTGGATTTTTCTGCCGTTGTCCCCTATAATATAGTATGTTTGGGACAAGCTCCGGCCTCCCGCTGCGGAGACCGGAAATCCATGTTTAAGGAGAGAAAGCATATGAAAACATCCCAGAAGGTGATGGGGCATGTCTACGCCATCTTCACCATTCTCGTGTGGGGCAGCTGCTTCGTACTGACCAAGGAGCTTCTGAAAGGCTACACCGCCATTCAGATCATCCCCCTGCGCATGGGCCTGGCCTACGTGGCCCTGTGGGCCCTGCGCCCCAGGACATTGAAGCTCCCCTGGAGGGATGAGCTGATGTTCATCCTCATCGGCATCACCGGCGGCAGCTTCTACTTCTTCCTGCAGAACACCGCCCTGACCTACACCTACGCCGCCAACGTCAGCATCATCGTAGCCCTGTCCCCCATCCTGACGGTGATCCTGGCTCAGCTGTTCTCCCGCAGCGGGGAGCGCCTGGGCAAGTACGTCTACATCGGCGCGGCCATCGCCATCGCCGGTGTGGTGCTGGTGGTGCTCAACGGCCAGATGTCCTTCCATCTGAACCCGCTGGGCGACCTGATCGCACTGGCCGCCGCCCTGATGTGGGCCGTGTACTCCATCCTCATCAAGAAGTACACCGAGCAGTACGACAACTTCCTGGTGACTCGCCGCGTCATGCTCTGGGCGTTCCTGACCTCCCTGCCCCTGATGCTGCTGACGGACGGCATGCCCGACCTGCGCCCTCTGTTCACCACGCCGTCCATGCTGCTGAGCTGGCTGTTTCTGGGCGTGTTCGGCAACGCCGTGTGCTTTGCCATCTGGAACATCGCTTTCCAGCGTCTGGGCGTTGTCATCACCAACAACTACCTGTACGCCTCCCCCTTCGTCACGCTGGTGGTGGGCTTCCTGCTGCTGGACGAGCAGATCACCGTCATGAGCGTGGTGGGCGCCGTACTTATCACCGCCGGCGTCATTGTGGCTCTGAAAAAGCCTGCCGGCGAAAAAGCGGCGGATGTGTAACCTCGCCACCCGATAAAAACCCCCCTCCGTGCGTCTGCACGGAGGGGGGGGTTATCGTCTTATTTCTTCCCTAACCGGCTGAAGCCCCAGAACGTCAGGGGCCATACGCATCCGGCGAACAGCACCACCAGCAGATAGCGGATACCACCGGCGATCTCCGCCGCCCCGCCGCACAGCGCGATGAGCGGCGCTTTCAGCCCCGCCCGGATGGCCAGCAGCAGTCCGAAGCCCACCACCAGCTTGATGATCTGGGCCCACCACACCGCCTGCGTCTCGAAACGGATGTACCGCCGGTCCAGAATGTTGGCCGCCAGCATTCCCAGCGTAGCGCCTGTCAGCTTCCAGGCGTTCTGCAAAGCGCTGACATAGTTGGCGGTGTCCTCCGCCGTGGTTCCCGTGTCGCCCCGCAGGTACAGATAAACGATGAACGCCGCACTGCACAGCACCATGACGCCGATCATCGCCGTCAGCACACGGGGGCGGCGGTCCGCCTCCTCCATCAGCGGGTACACCAGCAGCACCAGCGCCGCAGCGATAACGAAGGACACCCCCACGTCCAGCGGCGTGTGGACACCCAGATACATGCGGCTGAAGCAGATGACCAGCGTCAGCGCGATGCACACCACCCGCAGCCACCGCCGCCTGGTGTACCGTGCGATGCCGCCGTAGGTGGCCACCGCGTTCTGGGTGTGGCCGCTGGGAAAGGAGTATCCCGTGGCCTCGGCCCGTGCGCTCTCCACGATGGTAAAGTCAGGATTCTTCACCCATGGCCGCGGCACGCAGCACAGGATCTTCAGAAATTGATTGAGAATGGTGCCGAAAAAGCCCACCGTCATGAGGTAGTAGCCCATCCGCTTGCTGACGCACCAGAACACCGTCACGGCGATGACCATGAAGAAAAGCTCTCCGCCCATGTGGGTCACAGCGCCCAGTATCGTGTCCAGCAGCGGCGTCCGAATGGACTCCAGCGCGTATAGTAGCTTCATGCTGTCCCGTCCTTTCCGCCGCCAGAGCGGCCTGTGCCGCTATTATACACGCTTTTCTTTTTCTGCGCAACCGTTGACCCTCCGCCGCCGTTTTGCTATACTGAAGAAAACAGCACAGGAGGACACGTACCATGCACCCCACCGAGCTTCTGAATATCCTGCACACCGCGGAAAAGCTGAAGGACACCACCCGTCACTGCGACACCTCCGGCGGCCGCCGCGAAAGCGTGGCGGAACACAGCTGGCGCATCGCGCTGATGGCATTTTTCCTGCGGGATGAGTTCCCCCGGCTGGACATGGACAAGGTGCTGCAAATGTGCTTGATCCACGATCTGGGCGAGTGCTTCACCGGCGACATCCCCTCCTTCCTGAAAACCGATGCCGATACGACCCGTGAGGATTCCCTGCTGGCTCAGTGGGTATCCTCCCTTTCCGCCCCCTACTGCACCGAGATGGCGGCGCTGTACGCCGAGATGGACGCCCTGGAGACCGACGAAGCCCGTCTCTACAAGGCGCTGGACAAACTGGAGGCGGTCATCCAGCACAACGAGGCCCCTATCTCCACCTGGCTGCCCCGCGAGTACGCCCTGAACCTGACCTATGCCGACGAAAATGTGGCCTTTTCCCCCTACCTCACCGCCCTGCGGGAGGCGGTCCGCGATGAGACGAAGGCCAAGATCGACGCTAACGGCGGCATGCCGCTTTCTGCGGAATGACCCATCTGAAAAAGGAGAAACCATGCTGAACGAAAAAGGCTTTGACCAATGGGCAGAGGACTACGAGCAGAGCGTTGCTCTCTCAGATGCCGACGATCGCTATCCCTTCGCGGGATATCGTGACATTCTGGATACGATCTGCCGCAATGTTCTCTCTCAGGGTGCAAAGGATGTGTTGGACATTGGCTTTGGCACCGGCACGCTGAGCGCCGCGCTCTATGCCCAGGGCTGCCGCATCTATGGGCAGGACTTTTCCGCGCAGATGCTCCGCCTGGCGCAAGACAGAATGCCGAAGGCCACTCTTTTCTGCGGCGACTTCTCACAGGGGCTGTCCACACCACTGACGCAGTGCACCTACGATGCCATCGTTGCCACCTACTCGCTGCACCACCTGACGGACCGGCAAAAAGTGGATTTTATCCGCAGCCTTCTTTCCCTGCTGCGGGAGGGCGGCTGCCTCTATATCGGTGACGTGGCTTTCCCTTCCAGAGCCGCGCTGGAGGTGTGCCGTCTCCATGCTGGTGACCTGTGGGATGCCGATGAGACCTATTTCGTTTTCGATGAAATGAAATGCTTCTTCCCACAAATGCAGTTCGAACCGCTCTCTCCCTGTGCCGGTATCCTCTCCCTGCGCCGTCACGCCTGATGCCCCCCGCCGTCTCATGGCCCTCATTGATGCAGAAAGAGCTGTATATGACCGCTTTCGCGGTTATATACAGCTCTTTTTCTTACACCGTCAGTTCCACAAGGAGTCCCTCCGGTCCGGCGACACAGCCCTCATAATAGCCGTCCCCCGTGACCTGCGGCTAATGCTGGCCACCGCATAGCCGTCTCTGCGGAGTCGCTGGGTCAACGCATCCACCGCCTCGCGGCTCTCCAGAGAAAACGCCGTATGGGCGCAGCCGCGCTGCCTGCATCGGCCAGCATCAGCTCCAGCCGCGCACCGTCTGGACCGTCCCGCCCCTTGTCTCCGGATACGGCACCACCGGCGGCTGATCCGGCCGGTGCTCTCCGATCATTTTCTCCATCCAGATCATGTTGTACCAACGCCCGAACTTGTAGCCGCAGCTGCGGAACTCCGCCACCTGCCGGAAGCCCAGATGACTGTGGAACTCCATGCTGTTCCGCGTCACGTACTCATCCTCCCGGTCCGGACAGGTAATGCAGGCGTAGAGGTTCAGCACACCCATGTCCCGCAGCCGCTCCTCCATGGCGGCGTAGAGACGCCGCCCCATGCCACACTTCCTGGCGTCCTGCGCCAGATAAATGGACAGCTCGCAGCACCAGTCATAGGCCGCCCTCTCCTTGAAGGGCCCCGCGTAGGCGTAGCCTTGCACCACACCGTCTCGCTCCGCCGCCAGGTAGGGGAACCGCGCCATGGTCCGGTGCATCCGCTCCCGCATCTCCTCCCGCGTCGGCGTCTCGTACTCGAAGCTGATGGCCGTGTGCCGCACGTAGTAGTCGTATATCTCCCGTATCCGCTCCACGTCCGTCAGCACCGCGTCACGGATCACCACTTCTCCGCATTTTTCTGTCATGTTCCGGATCTCCTTTGTATATGGCTGCTTATGTATCTCATCCCCTGCGGATGGGGTGCCGTATCACCGTTTTCCACTTCTCCGGTATCACGCGCCGCGCGTCCGACAAGTAGATCTCGTGGTGCATACGTGTCTCTGACAGGTCGTTCACATATCCTTTTTCCGCCAGAAAGCTGTCCATCCTTGCCACCGTCTCCGCCTCCGTGTCGAAGGGCCCCAGGTGCATGCACTGCACACACAGCCCCTCCTCCACCGTCAGGAACTCCACCGCGCCGCAGTCCAGCTTTTTCTTCTCCCACGCGGCCTGCTTCGCCCAGCACAGCTCCTCCTCTGTCACGAAATCCGGCAGCCGGATGACCGAGACCCACCGGAACGCCGCCTTGTCCACAGTGCCGGTCTGCCCCTGCTGCCAGAAGCCCTCCAGCGGCGGCACCACATAGTCGAAGAAGCCGTCGATCTCATGACCGGCCCGCCCGCTCATTTTCAGCGTGTACGCCACGGTATACAGCATCTGTATCGCCTGCCGGTACGCACCCTCCGGCTGATTCGGGTCGCCCTGTCCCCGCACTGCCATGTAGTGCATGGCGGGCACCGCCACGATCTCCGGTCGATCCTTCGGCAGATAAAACTCCCGATACTCCTTCTTAAAATCAAACGCCATACCGCGCTCCTTTCCACATTCAGCGCCGGTCTGCAAGCCGGTATACCGCCAGCCCATCGGAAACTCCGTCGCTGCGGAAGCCCTTCTTGCCGGCAAGGTGCCTCGTCGCCGTCTGCTCCGGCACACACTCGATGACAACGTCCTTCTGTGCCTGCCGCGCCCGGTCAATGAGCCGGTCCGTCAGCTCCGACGCGTAGCCGCGCCCCCAGTACTCCGGAAACAGTACCCAGCCGATTTCCATACTGTCCGCATCATATTCGTGATAGATGACATATCCGATAAAGCGCTCGTCCTCCTGGACGGCGTACACAAGAGGCGGTTCGGACAGCCCCGCATCGTGCAGGAATGCTTCCGCCTGCACACGGTCATAGGGCGGCTCCAGATAGCGCATCACCATGGGATCTGACAGCAGCCGGTACAGCTCATCGCCATCGCCGCTGCGCATCCTTCGTATTGTGATGTCCATCCTTCGCGCCCCCCCAACGTATAGCTGTTATATCCTACCACACCCGCAACAGAAGCGCAAGAACCGACAATGGCGTATCGCCTGCAAACGGAACATATTTAAAAACATCCGGACTATTGATCTTTTCCAAAACCTTCGCTATACTAACTTTAGCGGAGTCAGTCAGCGTCGTAGTTCCGTTTTTGGAGCGCGGCTTGGCGGTTACCTCCGCTTTTTTTATTGCTTCATTATCGATCACAACATAAAGGAAGTTCTTGCCGCTCTAAGCATGTACTTCGAGCCAGCGGTGCACGTATCCCGAAACCACATCCGAAAACCAATGCACACCCTGACCGGTCTCAAAAGAGGAGCCATCCCCTCCGTGGCCGCAAAATGTACATTGCAGCTTGTTTTGCGCTGCGTGTTGATGGGAAGAACACAGCTCTCCACCTCTAACATAGGCCAACAGCATAACGCAGTTTGCGTAACGTAGTTGGTTTCTAAAATACTCCTTGTGTGCTAAAATATACGCCCACTAAGCCATGAAGGAACGTATCCAGAAATTGCGCTCAAATAACCGGCTCACCTCAGAGCCAGGCATCCGGAGCCGCAAGGTTACAGTTCTCTTCGTGGGTCAAATTTCTGCACGGCCTGCATACAACAAGGCACATGGAATAGGAGCTATTTTCCCCTTGCTCGCAGCAGCATATCCCGTGCAGCAGTACAGTATATCTCACACGAGACGAAGTACAGCACGCCGCGCCATCTTCGCGTAGCAAAGGCATCATAAAATAAGACAAAGCCCACGACAAAAGTCGTGGGCTTTGTGTTGGCGCTACCTATCTTCCCGGGCCGTCTCCAGCCAAGTATTGTCAGCAGAAGCGAGCTTAACTTCCGTGTTCGGGATGGGAACGGGTGGACCCTCGCCCTAATCAGCACCAACTTCCTATTTTACTTGTACCCTGAAAACCGAACAAAGAAGTCAGATGGGAGAAGGCTTAGATTGCCTGCATTATTGTAGGTCAAGCCCTCGGGCTATTAGTACCGGTCAGCTGCATACATTACTGTACTTCCACCTCCGGCCTATCAACCAGATCGTCTTTCTGGGCCCTTACTCCATAAAGGATGAGAGATCTCATCTTAGGGAGAGTTTCACGCTTAGATGCTTTCAGCGTTTATCTCGTCCGTACATAGCTACCCAGCTATGCCCTTGGCAGGACAACTGGTGCACCAGAGGTACGTCCATCCCGGTCCTCTCGTACTAAGGACAGCTCCCTTCAAATCTCTTACGCCCGCAACAGATAGGGACCGAACTGTCTCACGACGTTCTGAACCCAGCTCGCGTGCCAC
>ENA-UAOI01000378-UAOI01000378.1-human-gut-metagenome-genome-assembly--contig:-NODE-378-length-17211-cov-4.291910_pt1 | contig 17211 bp, 9 predicted proteins | sample MGYA00243471_ERZ654561 | MGnify/ENA primary metagenome ERZ654561 (study PRJEB26926, sample SAMN06164393) | human gut metagenome | biome: ENVO:00009003; feature: ENVO:2100002; material: ENVO:00002003... | reverse complement strand
GCTTCGAGCTCCGAGGTGAAGGAGTCGTCGTTTCCTTCGACGAAAAGAGGTATTTTGGCAAAATCCACGCTGCGGCCTTGGGTAAAGGTTTGCAGGGGATAGAGAACGCCCCGACGGTCGAAGCGTGCGGGAAGAGCCTCTATTCCGATGCCTCCGGCCGTATGTACCACAGCGGCTTCGGCGGGTATGGGCAGGCTTTCGGCCAGCGTGGTGATCGCCGCATCGCTGACGGCCAGGATGTAGAGGTCTGCGGCGGCCAGCTCGCGCGGATCGGAGCTCCACGCGGTGCCGTTTTCGAGGGCGAGTGCTGTACCTCGTTTCGCGTTGCGGGCGAAGATCTGGAGCAATGTTGCTCCTTCCGTGCGGCTTATCGCGCGGGCGAGCGCTTCGGCCAGGTTGCCGCTGCCTATGAGGACGATATTTTTCATCTTTCCGAGTGTTTCGATTCGGGCTGCGGCCCGGAAGCCGGTTTGCGGGCGGCGTTCACTGCGTCGTCCAGGTCGATGAGCCGAAGCCGGTCGCCCGCTGTACGGCAGGCCGTCTGAAGCTCGTCGAGCGCGCGGTCTATTCGGCGCGTTTCTTCGGTCGCGGCGAAGTAGAGGCGTGTCGAACTGTAATTGTCGATGGTTCTGAAAATGTTGTAGAGCGTCATTTCGTGGATGTCCCGTCCGGGGGCGAAAGCCACTTCGCGGTCGTCGTCCGGATTCCGGATTTCGATCAGCAGGCCCGTGCGCACGAGCTGGTGCAGGACATCGTTCACGATGCGGGTGGGCAGCGAGAGTCGGCGGCGGAGTTCATCGACCGGGAGCGCCCCTTCGTTTTCCCGAAAGCGGTGTACGACCTGGAGCATGACGGCCAGGATGATCCGGCGTCGTCGGTCGTTGCTGATGCCGAGCGATTCGCGCTCTTCGGCGAAACGGTCGATATTCTGGTAGGCGAACGAGAGTTCGCCGCCGAAGAGCAGGATTTCCCACGAGATTTGCAGCCATAACAGGAAGAGCGGCAGGGCTGCGAAACTGCCGTAAATCGCGTTGTAGGAGGTCATCCATCCTTGCAGATAGAGGTAGCCCCACTGAAAGAGCATGAAGACCGTTCCTGCGACGATACCCGCCATGAAAGCGCTGCGCCACAAGACTTTCGTATTGGGCACGACGGCATAGATCAGGGTGAAGCTGCCCCAGATGATGACCAGGGCCGAAAGTTTCGAAAGAAGGATGCCGAGGAACGTATTCCCCGCGTCGAAGAACCGGAGCAGATAACCTCCCATCGTGCTGGCCACGAGCCAGAGGATCGGGGCGACCATCGCGATGACGATGTAGTTGAGGTATTGGCGGGCGATATTGCGCGAGGACTGAACCTCCCAGATGTTGTTGAAAGCGCTCTCCACCGACCCGAAAACCCGGATGACGGCCCAGAAAAGGGTTACGACGCTGACCAGGGCGATAAGCCCGCCCTGCGTATTGGCGAGGGCTTTGCGGGCGAATTCCACCATGTAGTCCAATACTTCGACGTTTTGCGGGAAAAGGGCGTAGAGATCGTCGATCAGGCCGTCCAGAAGCCCGAATCCCTTGACTACGGCGAATACCAGCGCCAGGATCGGGACGATCGAGATGAGCGTATAGAACGTCAGGGCGGCGCTGCGCACGATCGTATCGTGGGCGATCAGGCCGCGTGCCGTGTAGAACAGCAGCTTGTACTGTCTGACGGCCCACCGGACGCGGGGATTGCGGTAGGAGTTTGCGTTGCGCCGCAGGATCGTGTCCGTGAAGTAGGTGAAGACGTTCTTGACTTTCATTTCGGGACGTTTCTCAAAGATAGCTATTTTAGACGGATCGTCCAATAATCCTGCCCGATTTTCGTGAAGGCGATCCGTCGCTCGCCGCCTTCGCGTATGCCGAGCCGTGCGGCGATTTCAGCCGCCGTGAGCGGGAAATCTTGTTTCAGAATCGTCAGCCGGCTGCCGGAAAGCTCCCGTTTCAGTTGCTTGGGGTTGTAGGGCTCGATCCGTTCGATCTCTAGCCAGCGGCCCAATGTGTCTTCGGACTTTTCCGCTGCGAATCCGTAACCGTTCGGGCTCCAGATGTCGGCGTGGCCTTGCAGGTAGGTCGGCGTCAGCCGGGCTTTTTGAAGCGCTACGTCGGGGATCAGCAGCCAGCGGTAAGCGGCCGGATCGAAGGGCTTGTCGCAGGGAGTTGCACGGGCTTCGGCCGGCGTGCAGGAAAATTCTCCCAGTTCGAGCGCAACGGCCGTCAGCAGGGGGCCGGTTCCGTCGGCATAGACGACGACTTCCTTGCATTCGTCGTGCAGGGACACCACTTCCGTGCGGCAGGGACCGAAGAGCCGGAATGTTTCGCCGACGTCGAACAGCGGGGAGTTCTTGACGCAGAGGTTCGGGGCGATGCGACGGAGTTCCGGCAGCAGCTTCGGTATGTCGGGAGAACAATCCTCCAGCCGCACCAGTTTGCGGCCCTTGTCCGAACGGCGGTCGGGATCGGCGTAAATCCAGTCGAAACGCAGGCCGTCGCGTCGGAGATACTCCTCGGCGGAGGCATTCACTACGTCGACATTCGCGACGCCCATTCTGGAAAAATTCTCCGCGGCCACGCGGGCCAGCATTTCATTGCGTTCGAGCGTCACCACACGGCGGAAGCGGCGGCTCAAAAAAAGGGCGTCGGCACCCAGCCCGCAAGTGAGGTCCAGCACCGTGTCGCCTTCGAGGAGTTTGTGGGCGGCGCACGCCTCGCTCGACGCCTGCTCGAAGGCCAGCGGCGGGAGTATGCACTGCGCGGCGGCATACGACGGCAGTTTCGATGCCGCCCGCGCGAGGTATTTGACCTGCGTGGCGACGAGTGCCGCATGCGGAATACGCTTGTCGAGGGCGATCGCCGCAGGGTCGCGGCCGATTTGCTCTTCGACGGTACGCCGCACTTCGGGAGTCAGCAGCAGTCGGTATTGTTCCGGAGTCATCATTCCGGGAGCGAAGATACCGATTTTTTCCGTTCGGCGCTCCATAGGAGCAGGGTTGCGAAGATGAAAAGTCCGTAAACGATCCAGCATTGGGTCGTCGTGAGCCGGATGTCGAGGGCGGCTGCCGGAAGTGCCGCTGCAGCTCGGATCAGTTCGTTCTGTGCCCGGGCTGCGAATCCTGCGACGACCGAGAAGAGCGGTGCGAGCACTGTTCCCGGGATCACGAGCCAGAGCGTGCAGCTACCGACCACGACGTAGGAGAGCAGGATGACGACGGGGTTGAGTGCCAGCCCGACGACCGAGATCTGGCCGAAGGTATGGGAGATAAGGGGTGCGGTCGCAGCGGACGCTGAAAATCCGATGGCGAGGGTTGCGGTCAGCATATCGATGCTTTTGCGGCGTGTTCGCAGGAGGCGGCAGAGGGGGAGTCCCCAGGCGATGATGCCGGCGACGGCGATGAACGAGAGTTGGAAGCTGATGTCGAACAGGTAATCGGGATGGAAGAGCAGCATGACGAAGGCTACGCCGGCGAGTGTGTTCATCCCGACGTATTCCGACGACGAGGCCAGGGCGAATTGCAGGACGGAGAACATCAGCGCGGCCCGGACGACGCTGGGCGGGAATCCCGTCGTGGCGGCATAGAGCCAGATGAGCAGGATGACCGCGATATTGCGCAGGATGTGTCCGTGTCGGAAGAGCGGCAGCCACCAGAGCAGCAGGTTGGCGAGCAGAAAGACGATGCCCACGTGCAATCCCGAGACGGCGAGCAGGTGCGAGGTCCCGCTGCGCGAGTAGGCCGCACGGAGTGCAGGGGAAAGCGAGCGTCGATCCCCGGCCGTCATAGCGTTGCAGAGGGCCTGTTCGTCGGGTGCCAGGGCCAGACGGTCGAGCCGTGCGACGGCCCGTTCGTGCAGGAACAGGGAGAGGTGCTTCGGGGAAAGCTCCCGGTGCAGGGTGTCGCTCAGCAGCAGGCTTGAGCGGTTCAGGTAGAGGGTGCCGACGTATCCCCGGCGGGTCATCAGCCGTCCGTAGCCGCCGTGACGGGCGGTGAAAGGGTAGATTTTGCCGCGTACGACGGCTCGGTCGCCGGGATTCAGTGCGGTCGAAGAGTCGCATCGCACCACGAGGTTTCCGGCAGCAGGGAGCCATTCTCCGGTTGCGGAGTTCCGCCGGGCGCGGATCGTTGTGCCGGAGGCCGTTTTGCCTTCCCGTTCGGAGAGGCGTTCTCGGACGACGATTTCGTATTCGCCCGGAGTGCCGGTCGGCGGAGCGGGAGTGTGTCTCAGTTCGGTGACGGTCATGCCGAAAAGCAGAATGGCTCCCAGGGTGGCGAGGTTTGCGCCCCGGTCGTCGGCGAGCAGTGCCAGGATACCGCAGACGAGGAATCCGCCTACTAACAACCACAGCGGCAGTACGTAGTGGTCGGCCAGCAGGATGCCGGCCGCGAGCGGCGGCAATGCGCGGAGCAGGGGCATGCGCCGGAGTTTCGACCGGAGGTTTTCGGACTTGAGTCGTAGCATAACGGAGCCGGATCGCGGGAAATGGACGGAGAACCTGGCTTTGACTTTGTGTTTTTTTCGTTTTCTGCGTTCGGCAGGACCTCGCGGGCAGTCGCGGGCCTCGTCGATCGGATATTTGCGGTTTGCCTCCTTTGGAGGCGGCGGAATATTCCCGCCTCTTCGTTGCATCCGCTTCGAGTGTCGGTTTTCGGATTCGGCGATTTTCCAATTCGTAAAGATAATTATTTTTCGGAAGAATAAGCCGTTCGGATGTATGGATAATACAAAACGACACGCATCAAATAGAATGATGCGTGTCGTTTTGTCGTGTCGGAGATCTTTTCGCCCGTTTAGAACGATGCGAATGTGTTCCAGTTCGAATTTTGCTCCGCTGCGGCCTGAATGTCGGCAGGCAGGTTGGCGAAGAAATCGAAGCCGGTGAGCCGTTCGATCTCGGCGACGGAAGTCGCATAGTTCGTGTAGCTATCGTTCGAGTACTCCCTGTGTTCCATCCAGAAACCGATCGTCATGGCCGACGTCACTTTGTTCGACGCGTCGCGCCGGACTTTCAACAACGCTTTGTAGTAATAGTTCGGTACGGGGCATCGTTTGCTGTCCGACTTCGGTGTGATCCAGGTGATCGCTTCGTGGTTGCCTGCGGTCTGGAGAATAGCGCCCGTCACCACATATACCGTGTCCGTAGTCGCAGCGATATTTCGGACGCCGCTTTCGAGCTGCTGCCAAATACCGCCGTTGAATTTGTTCTGAATCTGCGGCGTGGAATTGGTTGCGTAATAGGTCTGTACGACCAATTCGTCCGAACCGTTGCGGTCGGCGTTGGGTATCTGGTGCCCCCGGGCGTAGAACTCTTTCGAACTGTCATATCCGTCCGATGTGGTAGCTCCGAGATTGACCCCGTAGCTGCTCGACCAGACGTTGATCTGTTCGGATTCGGCCAGTCCGGGATTGCGCTGCCATTTGTCGGAACGTCCGTTTCCCATGTGTCCTTTTGCGAGCGGATAGGCTACCCAGTAAGCCGTGTAGGTCGATTTGTCGTAGTACATCGTGTAGTTGCGCTGCGATCCGGAGGCGGGATAAACCGTCTGCGTGATCGTCTCATCGGCTGTCGTGCGGGCCGGAAGCTCGTACCAGGCGGCATGATTCGTCCGTGCTCCTTCGGTGGTAAAGGTTGTCGAAGAACTCTGCGGCGTGGAGCCGTTGGTCGCCGTTACGACGCCGTAAACCGTGTACGTCGTTGCGGGCAGAAGATCGGAGAGGTTGGCGGTCGCTTCGTTTCCGACAACAGCGGCAACGACACTTCCCGTGTCGCTGCCGTTCGTTGCGGAATAGAAGAACTGCACCTCGGTTGCGTAAGCGGCGTCGGTCAGACTACTGGAAACCTTCGCTGTACTCGAAGTTATGTCGCTTACGTTCGGTGTGGCAATTCCCGGGGTAGGGTCTGGGGAAGGATTATCGCCTCCCCCTTCTCCCGAGTTTCAGTTGATCGTGATGGTTTTAATCATCAACGACTTGCCGCTCGATTCGGTGTTTAACGTAAGGACGATCTCGCCGGACAGCGGAGTTTCCGATTCGACGACATACTCCTGGTTATTCATTTTTGCCAAGGAGATCTTTTCGCCGAGTGCTTGTCCACCGACGGTTGCATTCACGGTACTTAAGTTTGCCGTATTTGCCGACATAACCAACGTGATTTTTTTGATTCCTCCGGTATAATCGGACGTTTTTATGGTGACACCGCTGGGTTTCGACCAGGAAAGACCGCGTATCCCGCTATTGGTATCGAATGCAGTGGGCGCTTTGCTTGCAGTCCATGTCAGTCCGTTTACTGTTAAGCCGGTAGCGATCTTGTCTTTATCCGCGCTTTCGAAGGTGTAGGTCCAAGTTTCTCCGACACCGCCTTCCGGCTTGCTGTTCTGGGTAATGAGCAATGTCGCGTTGGCTGTACCCAGTGAAGTAGTGGCGGTAAGAACGATGCGTGCTGTACGAGGTGTTGCGACCGTATTCTCTGTGGCTGCGACTTCGAGGCGATTTTCGCTGCCGTTGTAATCACCTGTGGTGATCCAGTCCGGCTGTTCGGTTCCTTCAGTGCCGTCGTAAATAGCGACGGAAACGTCTTGCGTTTCGGCGTTCTTCAACGTAACGGGGATATAGTGAGTTTCCGTATCGTTATAAGACAGTGTCAGGGTGGATGGATCCAACGTGATTTGAGGCAACTTGACGTATTCGGCAGGGATCAGGGTCAGATCTTTTGTCTGACTGCCGGTATAGAATCCGAAACCGAGGTTTGCTGTATTATTTTTCGCCAAAATACGGGAAGGGGTCGCTGCCGATGCGATTTGGTAAGTGCCTTTGTCCTTGTCCTTGGTAATTATCAAGTCGTAAGCCTCCGTAGAGATCGTAGCGCTGTTGTCACTTTCCCCGGAGAGGTAGTTTTTGCCTTGACTGATCGTGTAGTTGTCACCCGATTTGGTAATTGTCCAAATGAGGGTTTCATCATCCGTTTTGTAGGGATTTGACGGTGTAATCACTACGGGGGCCAAACGAGAACCGTCAGCCAGAGAACTCATTGCATAGGTTATTTCGGATTGGGTCGCCGTGATGACGTAGTCGCCGCTCAATGTTTCGGTTGTCTCTTCCGCAGCGTCGGTCATATCGACCGCGAAAGTCGAACTGTCGCCTGCTGCGAAAGCCAGGGCCCGCCCCTCCTGAACGGTTACCGTCTTGGTGAAGATCTTCGTTGCGGTAGTCACCGTAACGGTGAAGGTTTCACCGGCTGCCACCTCGAACGGGAAGCAGGTGAAATAAGCCGTCATACCCGCTTCGCTATTGGCCGTGATGTTCATCTCCGAAGAGTAGTTCAACGTCACGTTATCGGCGAAATTGTTAATATAGCCATACTCCTTGATGGTACCTGCCGTCATATCGACATAGCTGCGGCCCGTGACTTTTTTGTCGGGAGCCGTAAATTTGACGCCGAGGACACTTTCCGCAGATGCGAGGTTCTTGACCGTCATCTTACCGATGGCGACGGCACGGCCGAAACTCATTTGCAGTTCGGTCGGCTGACTCTCCAGCGAGATCGATTTGGCGATCAGCAGGTCCGCGTTCGAATCGAAGCTCGTAGCGGTCGGCTGTTGAGATGTGCGTGTGACGACTTTCATGTTGGTAATATCCGTACTGTTGGACGTAATCCATGCCGAGGCGGGATAAACCGCGTTATAAACGAGCGGAGTGTTCGTATTCTCCGGGAACGATACGGCGAATTTCGCCGTGCCGTCGCTTACCGTACCTTCCTGCGAGTTGGCGTATGTGGTTTTGGAGGCGGCCGTTTCGAACACCTGAAGGTATTCGCCGGTTTCGTTCCACGAGATTTTCCCCGTCAGGGGATCATACGTCGTACGGGAACCGGATGCCGATTCGAGTTCAGACGATGCGGTGACCGTCATCGTTACTTTACGACCGTTCGACGGGTCGGAAACCGTGTCGTCTTTGGAACAGGCTACGAACAGAGATGCACACACTGCGACAGCCAAAATGGATTTGAAAAAAGTTTTCATAGTCGTAGGATGTGTTTGTTAGTATTCTCCGTAATCGGTGTCATTAACGCTGCCGCCTGCTTCGCCGGCTCCGCCATAGTCCAGGACAGTGCTGTTGGCAAAACCTTTCTCGATCGAGATGCTGAGGATCTCAACCGAAGGAGCGGAGTACGAAGTTCCCCCCCCCCTTAACCGTAGATTCGTAGTGTTTTTTCATAATCATAGAGGTATTATGTTTGAGAGTTTTTACATCGTGTCCTGGTTATGGGCTACCACAAATATAGACAATATTCAATTAAGGAACAAGAAAGAATCCAAAATTCATCGAATCTTCATATTTCGATGCGGATTATGCGTGAAAGCGTCCGAAATTTAGTATAAATTGTCGAACATGCTCTGGCTTTTGTCGTATTTCAGGTCGGCGAGGGAAGCCGCTTTGACGCCGATGTTGAAACTCCAGCTCTGATAGTGGCCGAAGGGGACCCACGCGAACGACATTTGCCAGCAATGCAGGTCGCGTGTAATGGTGATGGAGGCCGGAGTCAGCTCCTTGGCCTGGAAGTCGTAACCGCCCTGGATTGTTACACCCATTTTTGGCAGAATCGTAACGCTGCCGTTGATGCCGAGCGTTTGGGTGATGTTTTTCTGGTAGCCCGTCGTGCCGTTGTTGGTCGGTGATGCGGAGTAGCTGATCGTATAGTTGAATCCCAGGTTCCAGGGTAGCGAGAAGTCGTAGTAGGCCTGGGTCATGTATTGCCGTCGCAGGGCCGGGTTCATTTGCCCGTAAGGGTCGTAGAAAGGATTGGCGTAGGCCGGATCGACCGGGGCGCTGTTGATGTCGTTGATCGCCGGGGTGGAGTTGTCCTGGCGGGATTGGAACGTATAGCCGAACGAAGTGCTGGCCGATACCACACGGCCCGGGAAAAAGAGTTTGTTGATACGCTGGCCCTGCGGGGTGACCCGGTAAGGGTCGAGCGTAGCGTTGATATTGATGCCGAAATTCTGGAAAACGGTCGTGCGCAGCGAAATGGGGATGTTCGAAAGTCCCATGGAGTCGGCCAGGAAGTTATAGGATACCTGTCCGATGCGGAGTTCGTCGATCAGTTTGATCTTCTTCATACCCGAGGTATCGCGTTTGCTGAGCACCTTCATTTCGAGCGTCTGCGAGAGCGAGGCGTTGATGGCCATGGACTGACCGGAGCTGGGCACGCCGAAGATGCTCCCTTCGAAAGGCGAGTAGGTCTTGAAATTACCCAGCGTATCGCTCTGCACGGTCTTTACGTAGCCGTATTTCTGCTTGGAGAAGTCGGGGGCGTAGGAGAAGCTCACCGTCGGGGTGATCGTGTGGCGGATCGCCTGTATCTTGCGCGTTTTCTTCTTGGCCTCGTAGCGGCCATAGATGATCGTCGAGGCCTGCAGGCTGAAGTTGTAGTTGTACAGACGGTAGAACCCGTACTCCGGGTCGAGTTTGTCGATGCGGTTCAGCACCGGGTTCCAAACCTGCTCCTGTTTTTTGAAATACCACTTTTCGGTGTAGTTGATCGTAGGTCCGAAGTTGATATAGTTGAAGATGTTGTACGTCGCCGAGATGGGAATGCTATGCTCGAAGCCGTACTGCATGTTCTGGAGTGTTTCCTTGGTGAAGATTTCGGACTCTTTGGCGTTGGCCTTGTTGTTGAACTTGCCGGTGTAGCGGAGCGAAATCTTTTCGTACCACCGCTGCTTGCCCATCGCCTCCTTGCGTTTGAAGGGGTAGAAGGTCGAAACGTTGAAGACGACGTTCGGCAGGGCGATCGAGAGCGTTCCGCTCTGCGAGTTCTGCGAAACGGACATGTTGGCCGAAAGGGAGAACGGTGTGCCGAGCCAGCTTTTCGAATAGGAGATCGTCGAACTTGTCTGCGTCTGGAGCGCTTCGTTCAGGCTGGTAGCCGAATAGCGGTTGTAGCCGCTGGTACGGAAATCGACCGATGCGGAGAAGGTCGATCCCGGATTGGCTTTGGGGTCTTGCGTATGCTGCCAGTAGAGCTGGAAGTTGTTCTGCTGGAGGAAGTCGGGTTCGCCCTTGTCGCCGACACGGACGTTCGAGTAGTTGAAATTCAGGGTGCCGTTGTACTTGTAACGCTTCATATAGCGCGACATCGCGGATGCCTCCCACGATCCGAGGGTGTAGATACCGCCCCGGATGGCCAGGTCCATGTGCTCTCCGAGCGTGAAGTAGTAGCCCAGGTCACGAATGTAGAATCCCTTGGTCGATTCCTCGCCGAAAGTCGGCATCAGCAGACCCGACTTGGGGCCGGAACTGAGCGGGAAGAAACCCTCGGGCAGCAGCGGAAAGTAGATGGGAACGTCTTCCAGGACCAGGTAGGCGGGACCCGTGACCACTTTCTTGCCGGGAATCACCTTCGCCTTGGTCATCGCCAGGTAGAAGTGGGGGTGGTCCGTCTGGTCGCAGGTGGTGTATTTGCCGTCCTGGATGTGGATGGTGTTGTCGTCCATCTTTTTGACGTTGTTGCCGATCAGCCAGCCGTCGCCCTCCTGAGTCGCCACGCCTTTGATTTTCGCCTTTTTACTGCCGATGTTGTAGGTGATCGTGTCCATCGTGTAGGGATTGGCGGCTCCTTCGGTGAAAGTGGGGTTGGTAACTGTCGGTTTGCCGTCTATCGTGTCGCGCTTGCCGTGGGCGTAGATGATCTTTTCGTCCATATTGACCCGCATGAAATCTCCCTTGAGATTCATGTTCTGGTAGTTGATATCGCCCTGGTTGTAGATATAGACCGTGCGGTTGCGTACGTCGTAGTAGAGCGAGTCCTGGTTTTTGCCGCTGATGATGTCGTCCAGGAAAGATTTTTTCCGGGTCGTATCGCGCCGGGTCGTGTCCTGACGCAACGAATCGCGTAGCAGCGAGTCGTTGCCGGTGGGAGCCGTACTGTCGGCGGGGGCGATCGGCGAGAGGGGAGGCGCTCCGAAGATCGAGTCGATCTTGGTGTCGAAAAGCGAATCCTGCTCCTCTTCCGTACGTGTTTCGGCGGTCGGGGGGCGGTCGGCTTCCCGTTGAAGGCGCCGAATCTCCCGGCGGGTTTCGCGGCGGGATTTTTGTACGGCTTGTGTCGGAGTGCTGTCGGGCGGTGTTTGGCGTTCGGGTGTCGCGGGATGCTGCACTCCGCCCGGCAGCGCCATGCCGAGCACCGGAAGCAGGAAGAGCAGCAGGAGTGCTCCCGAGAAGATATATTTTGCCTTTAGCCTGTCCAAAATTCCAAAAAAAATCATACCTTTGCCGACAAGTCGGCAAAACCGCCCGAAAATGGCTCCGAAAGCCTCAGTGCGGGGGTTTTAACATCCGGCAAATATAGGTAAAAAATTCAGAACCGTTAAATTTTCAGCCACTTTTGCTATGCGGAAATCGCTTTTTCTTGTTGCCCTGTTTTTGATTGCGACACTCTCTTTCAACGGAGTTGCCGCGCAGAATATTGCACAGGGCGTGCGGGTCGTCGTAATCGATGCCGGGCACGGGGGGCCGAAGTTTCCGGGAGCTCATTACAGAGGAGTTTATGAGAAAGATCTCAACCTTCAGATCGCTCTGAAGCTCGGGGCCTTGATCGAGAAGGAGATCCCCCAGTTGAAAGTGGTTTACACGCGTAAGACGGACAAGCAGTTTTCCGAAAGTCTGACCCAGGATTTGCAGGCTCGGGCCGATATCGCCAACAAGGCGGGCGGCGACCTGTTCATTTCGATCCATACCAATGCTGCGGCATCGGCGTCGGCACGGGGAGTCGAAACCCTGATTATGGGTGAGAGTCCGCTGGAGAAGAACGCCAACGAGAGGGCCCTCTATTATAACAACCAGGAGGAGCTGCTCGATATGTCGAACGAGAAGACGGCGGCGATCGTCCGGGCTTATATCCAGAACCTGCAGTTCACCTATGGTGAATACAGCGAAGCGATGGCCCGTCTGGTGCAGAAACATTACGTCAAGTCCGGGCGGCACAATCGCGGTGTGAAGCGGCAGCCGCTCAAAGTGCTCTACGCTACCGATATGCCCGGTATCCTGACCGAGATAGGTTTCCTTTCCAATTCGGAGGAGTATGCTTATATGAATTCGGCGAAGGGGCAGGCTCAAATCGCACGTGCGCTGTGCGATGCGGTGAAGGATTACGTCGCTTTCGTTCGGGGTGCGCTGCTTGTCGATGACGATGCTATTTACGAACAGGCCGATGCCGATGTCGCAGAGCCGGCTTCGGCTGCCGCTTCGGACAAAGCGGATAAGGGTAGTGTCAAAACCGGGAAAGCCGAACAGGAGAAGACGTTTTATGCCGTGCAGTTGATCGCCAGCGCCAAGCGCGTGCCGCCCAAGGACCGGCAGTTCAAAAGTTACCGGGGAAAAGTCACGGAGTTCGTTACCGGCGGCCGGTTCAGGTATAAGTATTGTGTGGGGCGTTTCGATACCCGCAAGCAGGCCGAAGCCAAGTTGGCCGAGGTGCGCAGGGAGTTCCGCGATGCGTTCGTGGTGAGTTGTCGGGGCGACCGGATCGTACAGTAAATAAAACGAAAAAAACAGGTATATGAGAAGAGAAGTTAAGATCGGCATTTTCGCCGTGCTGATGATCGGCGCCCTCTGGGCGGGTATCCGCTTTCTGAAGGGGTTCGACATCTTCAGTCGCAACGCGGTCTATTATGCCGCTTACGACCAGGTCGATGGCGTGCAGAACGCTTCGCCGATTCTGATCCGGGGCGTGAAGGTGGGAGCCGTGACGGATATTTCGTTCGATCCTTCGATCGGTAACGAGGTCGTACTTCAACTGACGATCCAGCGGAAATACCGGATTCCGTCCAATTCCGAAGCCCGGATCTACAGCAACAGCATCATGGGCGCCAAAGCGATCGAAATCGCTCTGGGCGATGCCGGGACCTACCTGCAATCCGGGGACACCCTCTGTTCGAGCCGCAGCAAGGGCCTGATGGATATGGCGGGTTCGGAACTCGAATTTTTCAAGCAGAAGATGTCGCAGGTCGTGGGGGATTTGAGCCGCACGATGGATAACCTGAATCTGATTATGGAGCAGAACGCCGCGAATATCGAAGGTACGATGTCGCACCTGAATTCGATTACGGGCAGCGTAAACGGTATGTTGCTGTCGCAGCGTGCGAATCTGGAGAGCGCCGTAGCGAATTTGACCCGTTTTTCGGAGATGCTCGGCGAGAACTCTCCGCGTATGGACAGTATTATCCTGAATTTAAGCAATTTTACCGACCAAATACAGCGTGAGAATCTGGCCGGGGCGCTCGATTCGACTCTGATGAACCTCAATGCGATCTTGGCCCGTGTCAATGCCGGGGAGGGGACTGTCGGGCAGCTCGTCAGCGATCCCCGTCTGTACGAATCGCTCAACGAGGCGACTGCGAACTTGGCGTCGCTGCTGGCCAACTTGCAGGCCCATCCTGCTCGTTACGTCCATTTCTCGCTGTTCGGCCGCGATCCCGAAAAGGCCGACCGCAAGCAGCAGAAAAAAGAGGCGAAACATGCCCGGCGCGATTCGCTCAAGGCCCTGAAAGCGGCCCGATAGTTTCGAATGTTTTCTCTGTGCGATGATCTATCCGGCGAACTTTGAACAGAAAGTCGGTTTCGACCGGCTGCGTGAGCAGGTCGCGGCGCTGTGTACGATTCGCGGCGGCCGGGAAAGGTTGTGCGCCGAACAATTCAGCACTTCGCAGGCCGATGTCGAGCGGCGGCTGGCGCTGGCGGACGAGATGCGCCGTCTGCTGGAGATGGAGCATGATTTTCCGGACGACGAGTTCGTCGATGTCGATTATATCCTTTCCAAACTGAAGATCGAAGGCAGCTTCCTCGAAGTCGAGGAGGTCGGGTTGCTGCGCCGGGCGCTGGCTTCGGCGGGGGCGATCGCCGGTTTTATCCTGGGGCGCGGTGAGGAGCTATATCCCGAACTGCGGCTCCGCAGCCGGGGGATCGAGGCTTTCCCGGAGATCGTTCGGGCGATCGACGGCATCGTCGATCAGTACGGCAAGATTCGGGATAACGCTTCGCCGGAGTTGCAGCAGATCCGGCGGATGATCCGCGAGCGGGAGGGGCAGGCCGCCAAACGCCTGCAGCAGGTGTTGTCGAATGCCAAGAAAGCCGGTATCGTGGAGGCCGACGCGATGCTCTCGATCCGCGACGGCCGGGCGGTGATTCCGGTCGCAGCGGCCAATAAACGCAAGTTGCAGGGTTTCATTCACGACGAATCGGCCACGGGCAAGACCTTCTACGTCGAGCCGGTCGAAGTCGTCGAAATCAATAACGAACTCAAGGAGCTGGAGTACGCCGAGCGGCGCGAAATCGTGCGGATCCTTTCGGCCTTCACCGACTCGATTCGCCCCGAAGCGGATCGGATCGCGCTGATCGGCGACTATCTTTCGGATCTGGATATGATCCGTGCCAAAGCCCGCTGGGCCGTTGCCAACGGAGCGGTGAAACCGATCGTTTCGACGGATGATCGGCTGGTGCTGCGCAATGCGCGGCATCCCTTGTTGCAGCAGACGCTCCGGGCGCAGGGCAAGCAGGTGGTGCCGCTCGATCTGCAGCTCGACAAACGGCGTCATATCCTGGTGATTTCGGGGCCGAATGCCGGCGGCAAGTCGGTGTGTCTAAAAACTACGGGTATCATCCAATATATGTTTCAGTGCGGGTTTCTGGTGCCGGCATCGGAGAATTCGGAGCTGCCCCTGTTCCGCAACCTAATGATCGACATCGGGGACGAGCAGTCGATCGACGACGATCTTTCGACCTATTCGTCGCACCTGCTCAATATGAAGAACATGCTCGCCGGAGCTTCGAACCGGACGCTGGTGCTTATCGACGAGTTCGGTTCGGGTACGGAGCCTATCATCGGCGGGGCGATCGCGGAGTCGATCCTCGAACGGCTCCGCAGTAAAGGCTGTTACGGGGTGATTACGACCCACTATGCCAACATTAAGTATTATGCGTCGAACACCGAGGGAATCGCCAACGGAGCGATGATGTTCGACGTGCAGAATATCCGGCCGCTGTTTCGGCTCGAGATCGGCAAGCCGGGCAGTTCGTTCGCGGTGGAGATCGCCCGCAAGATCGGGTTGCCGGAGGATATTATCCGCGATGCGGGCGAAAAGGCCGGCAGCGATCATATCAACCTCGAGAAACAGTTGCGTGAAATCGCCCGTGACAAACATTACTGGGAGCAGAAGCGCGACCGCATCCGGATCGCCGACCGCAAGGTCGAGGAGCTGGAACAGACCTATGCCGACCAGCTTTCGCGCATCCGGCAGGAGCGCTCGGAAATCTTGAAAAAGGCCAAGGAGGAGGCGCAGCGGATGATCGCCGACGCCAACCGTCAGATTGAGAATACGATTCGGACGATCCGCGAAGCGCAGGCCGAGAAGGAGCTTACCCAGTTGGCCCGTAAGGAGTTGAACGATTTTCGGGACAGGGTGGAGAGGACGGATGCAGCGGATGCGGCGCACGACGAACGGGTGGCCCGCGAAATGGAGAAACTCGAACGCCGCCGCCAGCGTCGTGCCGAGCGCAGACAGCAGGCCGGCGAGACTCCGGAGGTCGCACAGCCTGCCGTGCCGGAGAAACCCCGCGAGGCGGAGGTCGGCTCGAAGGTGAAGATCGCCGGGCAGGACATTCCCGGCGTGGTGCTTTCGATCAAGGGCCGGAAGGCGCAGGTGGCATTCGGACAGATTCTTACGACGGTGGATAGAAGTTCGCTCGTCGTGATCTCGGGCGCCGAATTCAAGCAGGCGACCAGGCCCGTGCAGCCGCGCACGGTGGTATCGGTCGATGTGTCGGCCCGCAAGCTCAATTTCAAGGATCATATCGATGTGCGGGGCCTGCGTGCCGCCGAAGCATTGGAGGAGGTGCGGGATTTTATCGACGACGCGATCATGGTCGGCGTCGGCACGGTCACGATCCTGCACGGCAAGGGGACGGGGGCGCTCAAGGAGGAGATCCGCCGTTATCTGCGCACGGTGCCGGAGGTCGAACGGGCTGCGGACGAACATGCCGACCGGGGCGGAGCGGGGATTACGGTGGTGACTCTGCGTATGGATTGACGGCAGTTATGTAAAGGAAAGATACGACATGAAATACATGTTATCGGAAATCGCCCGCATTTGCGGGGGCGAACTCCTCGGGGAGGATTTGCCGGTGGCACGGGTGCTTACCGACAGCCGCAACTGTTCGTTCGGCGAGGAGCCGCTGTTCGTGGCCATGAAAGGTACCAATCACGACTCCCACGCCTTTATCGGCGAGATGGTTCGCCGGGATGTGAAGGCATTTCTTGCGGAGCGGAAGACGCAGCTTCCGGCCGGTTGCGGCTGCGTGGTGGTTCCGAGCGCCATCGCTGCCCTCCAACAGCTTGCGGCCCATCACCGGACTCGGTTCAAGGGGCGCGTGGTCGGTATCACGGGTTCGAACGGGAAGACGGTAGTCAAGGAGTGGATCGCCCAGCAGATTCCTGCCGGCGTCAAATATTTCCGGTCGCCGAAAAGTTATAATTCGCAGTTGGGCGTGGCGCTCTCGCTGCTGATGATCGAAGGGGACGAGGAGTTGGCGTTGATCGAAGCGGGGATCTCCTGTCCCGGGGAGATGGTGCGTCTGGAGCGGATGATCCGCCCCGATACGGTGATTTTCACTTCGATCGGCGAGGCGCACCAGGAAAATTTCACCTCGCTCGAGGAGAAGAGTGCCGAAAAGTTGGTGCTGGCGAAGGGAGCGCGAACCATTATTTATCATGGTGGCTCCTCCCTGCTCGAACGGATGATCCGCACGTTATACGGCGGCCGGCAGTTGCAGGACGCTGCGGAATATCCGCTGCCGGAGCAGTTGCCCGCAGGGGTTCTGGAGAGCGGGGCCGGGCGTGTCGATGCCCAGTTGGTCGGGGCGTTCTGTCGGGTGATGGGCTTTCCCGACCCCGATTTCGGCCGGATTCGGCCCGTGGCGATGCGCCTCGAGTTGAAGGAGGGAATCAACGGTTCGCTGCTGATCGACGACGCTTACAATTCGGACATCAACTCCCTCTCCATTGCGCTCGACTACCTGCATAATATGGCCGCCGGCCGTCCCATGACACTTATTCTTTCGGATATCGAGCAGAGCGGCGTCGAGGACGGAGTGCTTTACGGCGAAGTGGCCCGTCTGGTGGCCGCCGCCGGAG
>ENA-UAOI01000341-UAOI01000341.1-human-gut-metagenome-genome-assembly--contig:-NODE-341-length-18686-cov-4.853953_pt1 | contig 18686 bp, 8 predicted proteins | sample MGYA00243471_ERZ654561 | MGnify/ENA primary metagenome ERZ654561 (study PRJEB26926, sample SAMN06164393) | human gut metagenome | biome: ENVO:00009003; feature: ENVO:2100002; material: ENVO:00002003... | reverse complement strand
CGTCGGCAGCGTCAGATGTGTATAAGAGACAGGGTATATATGGAAAACATAAATTCTAACCTTGTCGGTCTTACCGATTCCGAAGTTCAAAAGCGTATAGATGAAGGAAAGGTAAATATTTCAACTAATATTAAAACCAAATCAATCAAAAGAATATTTTGTGATAACATTTTTACGCTTTTCAATCTTATAAATGTAATTTTGCTTGCGGCATTGATTTTTGTGGGTTCACACAAGAATATGCTTTTTATCGGTGTTGTTATCGCAAATATAATTATAGGTATAGTTCAGGAAATTCGTTCCAAAATAAGCGTTGACAAGCTGACTATTTTGTCTGAGAAAAAAATCAATGTTCTCAGAAACGGTAAAATTGCAGAAATAAGTAAAGATGAGATTGTCCTTGACGATATTCTTGTGCTTTCAAGAGGAAGCCAGATTCCTGCCGACTGCATTGTATGCGACGGCAACTGCAGAGTCAACGAAAGTTTGCTTACAGGCGAGTCAAATCTCATTGAAAAAAATGTCGGAGATGAACTGCTCTCTGGCAGTTTTATTGCGGCAGGAAAATGCTATGCTCAGGCTGTAAAGGTCGGAGCCGATTGCTATGCCGCTAAGATAAATAACGAAGCCAAATATATTAAAAAAGTAAATTCTCAGATTATGGAGTCATTCAATTTCATTATCAAAATCTGTACATTTGTACTTTTTCCAATCGGCATTGCATTTTTTATTCGACAATTTACCTTGCCCGATGCAACATTGCAGTCTGCTGTAATCAGCACTGTTGCGTCGCTTGTCGGTATGATTCCAAAGGGAATGATTCTTCTTACAAGTTCTGTTCTTGCAGTATCAATTATCAGGCTTTCATCTAAAAAGGTGCTTGTACAAGAAATGTATTGCATTGAAACACTTGCAAGAGTTGATGTGCTTTGTCTTGATAAAACTGGAACGCTTACAACAGACGAAATGACGGTAACAGGTGTCATTCCGTTTGGGGCTGATGAAAATAAAATCAAGAAAGCACTTTCTTCAATTGTAAAAGCGTCCGATGAACTGAATGCAACTTTGTATGCACTGCGTGACTATTCGGATTCCGTTTCACCGTATGAGTGCAGTAAATTCTGCGATTTTTCGTCCGAAACAAAATGGTCGGGCGGTACATTTGAAAACGGCAAGACCTACATAGTCGGTGCGACTGAATGTATTTTAAAAAGCAGAGAAAAGTATTCCGAGGTGTATTCTGAGATTGAAAAGATAAATCAAACCGTCAGAATCCTTGTTCTTGCCGAAAGCGATAGTGAACCGGACAAAGACTCATTGCCTGATGATTTAAAACCGCTTGCACTCATTCTTATCAAGGATAAACTTCGTGATAATGTAAATGAAACGGTAAAATATTTTAAGGAACAGGGTGTCACCTTAAAGGTAATTTCAGGCGACAGCGTTAAAACTGTTAAAAATATTGCGCTTGACACAGGGATCGAGGGTGCAGAAAATGCAATCGATATGTCAACCGTAACAACAGATAAAGAGCTTGAAGATGCGGCAGAGCGTTGTAATGTGTTTGGCAGAGTAACTCCGGCTCAAAAGAAAAAGCTTGTGGTTGCCCTTAAAAAGCACGGACATTCGGTTGCTATGACAGGTGACGGAGTAAATGATGTTCTCGCACTCAAAGAGGCGGATTGCTCCGTAGCTATGGCGTCGGGCAGCGATGCCGCACGAAATGTGTCACAGCTTGTACTTGTCAATAATGACTTTGGCGCAATGCCGAGCGTTGTGGCAGAGGGCAGACGAACAATCAATAACCTTGAACGAAGCTCTGCACTCTATCTTGTTAAGACGATTTATTCGGTTATACTTTCAATTTTCTTCATATTCTTCCGCACAGGATATCCCTTTGAACCGATACAGCTTACGCTTGTCGGTGCATTAACGGTTGGATTGCCATCATTTGTTCTTGCACTTCAACCGAATAAAGATATAGTAAAAGGTAATTTCACCGTAAATATAATAGCAAGATCACTCCCCACAGCTTTTTGTATTTCGGCAGATACAATATTACTCGCAATTTTAAAGTATATGACAGATATGCCACAGGCACAGTTTTCAACTCTCTGCGTATATCTTACTGCATTTTCATGTATGCTGCTTGTAATCAGATTATCAATCCCGTTCAATCCGCTCAGAGCTGTTATGGTCATCGGATGTTCCGCAGGAATAATAATCGGTTCAATTTTCTTCGGCGGATTGTTCTCACTTGCACCGCTTACATTTGAAAACATCATATTGCTTGTAATCTTTGCTGTAGGCACATTTGTTGTATTTAATATATTCTACAATATAGCACAGCACTATATAGAAAAATTCAAAAAGGAAAGTCATCTTAAACTGACTGCAAAAAGAAATGCAAATAAACAAAAACGCTGAAAAATTAATCAGACAACTGAATAATCAAGGCTATGAGGCTTTTATAGTGGGCGGTTGTGTTCGTGATTATCTTCTCGGTTTGACTCCGCATGATACAGATATTTGCACAAATGCTTTGCCCGAGCAGACAAAAAAATGCTTTGAGGCTTATCATACTTTTGATACAGGTATCAAACACGGCACAATTTCCGTTGTATGCGGCGGTGAAGTCTATGAAATCACAACCTACCGTATTGACGGCGATTATTCCGATAACCGTCATCCGGACAGCGTAAGCTTTACACGAAACATAAACGAAGATTTGCAACGCCGTGACTTTACGGTAAATGCAATGGCATATAACGCTGAATACGGTCTTGTCGATCCATACGGCGGTAAAAATGACCTTAAAGATAAAGTTATCCGTTGTGTTGGAAATCCCGATACACGCTTTAACGAGGATGCTCTGCGAATCTTGCGGGCATTACGCTTTGCCTCTGTTTACGGATTTTCAATTGAAGAGAACACATCAAAGTCTATATTTAAAAATGCAGACTTGCTAAAAAACATTGCAACAGAGCGTGTGATTTCGGAATTTCTAAAGCTCATCTGCGGTAAGGATGCCGTAAAAATTCTTGACGCTTACCGAGAAACAATTGCTGTTATTATCCCTGAAATTACGGTTATGTTCAATTTCAATCAGAACAACATTCATCATTCGTATGATTTGTGGCAACATACCCTGACTGCACTCGGCACAATTGAACCGAATCCCATACTTCGTATGACAATGCTCCTGCATGACATCGGCAAGCCTTCTGTTAAAACCACCGACAACAGCGGTCAATCGCATTTTCAGGGACATCAGCTTGAAAGTAAAAAAATTGCAGACAGAATTCTGCACAGACTAAGATTACCGTCTGATTTTATTAACAAAACTCTTCTGCTTATTGAATATCATGATGTCCGTTTTAACGGCAGTAAAAAGCTTATGAAAAAGGTTATGAATGTACTCGGTACAGACCTTACAAAGCAGTTGTTAGAGGTCGAATACGCCGATATATCTGCCCAGTCTGAATATCAGCGAGAAGAAAAGCTCGGATATCTTAAAACGGCTAAAACACATCTTAATGAAATAATCAAAGATAACGAATGTTTTAAGCTGAGTCAGCTTGATATCAACGGTAAAGATGTTTTAAACCTTGGCGTAAAAGAGGGAAGAGATGTCGGAAATATTCTCGATTATCTGCTAATGCTTGTAGTAGATGCAAATGTTCCAAACAAAAAATCAATACTCATATCAAAAGCCAAAGAATATATTTACGGTAATCAAATAAATAAGTAATTGGCACCCCATAAAATTCTGTGTAAATAATAATCCTTCAAGCAATAAATCAGTTGTGGATTGCATTGCAATCAGACTGTTTTGTTTGCTCCGTTCAAACATTATTGAAAGCCGGTTTAATACCATATCCCAATTTCAACACCCTACCGTTCAACATTCTACAATCTTCTGTGACGCCAAATTCACTAAGTTTTCCATAAATCATAAACTTTTACACAAAAAGTAATCCGAGACTCACTTTTTCTGTGAATCTCGGATTTTTTAGGCTGTTTTTTATACAGTGCCTTGTAACATATTATCCAAGCGTATCTATTAATTGTACAATATATTTCTGAATCTGTGTTGAGTCCATAATGTTTATAGTCCCATCACCGTTTACATCAGCAACTTCTTTTTGCTTATCGGTAAAATCTTCAAGCTGAACAATATACTTTTGAATGCAGGTTGCATCCAAAATAGTTATTTCACCATCACCGTTTACATCGCCTACACTCAATGCATTGGGTTCCGCTACATAGTCAATACTATCAATCGAAAAGCCATAGTATGAATTTGAAGAATCTGATGTCAATCTTATTATAGCAGTATCGCCGGTAACGGTAATACATTGTGATGCAAGTGCGGTGCCGGTATATGAACCTATCAGGTTGTCTTTTCCGTCATAGATTTCGATATAATCATATCCATCTTCAACCTCTGTCTGTGATGAAAATGTAATGGAAACACTTTTGGCTCCCGATTTATTTATTGTCCAAGATTTATCGCAATTATCCTCATACGGATGAGCAGATTCGAAACACTCTAATTCATTTTTTTCGCAACGGGAACACATACCGTTAATAAAATTATGTCCATAAGCAGGAATTTTTTCTGTTTTGGTGTAACCGTGGGGGCATTTGTATTCAATCACACCGTCAGTTGTACAATCAGCTTCTGTTCTTGAGGTTTCAAAATAATCATCGCTTGATGTATTGTAATGAATATTAGCTGATGCTAAATAGTCGTTATCTGAACCAATCGATATATTGCTCCACTCAGTGTCGCTGTTTGAATAGAATACATCTGAAAGATTATAGCAATAGGAAAACGCATCGTTGCCAATACTCGTTACACCGTCAGGAATATTTATGCTTGTAAGACTTTCACAAGCGGTAAATGCATCATCCCCAATGCTCGTTACACCGTCGGGGATATTTATGCTTGTAAGGCTATTACAATAAGAAAATGCATCGTTGCCAATGCTCGTTACACCATCAGGAATATTTATGCTTGTAAGGCTTGAGCAAAATCTAAATGCATCATCCCCAATGCTCGTTACACCATCAGGAATATTTATACTTGTTAGGCTTGAACAACATCTAAATGCACCATCCCCAATGCTCTTAACAATGTCGGGGATATTTATGCTTGTAAGGCTTGAGCAATGGTCAAATGTCCCATTACCAATACTCGTTACACCGTCGGGGATATTTATGCTTGTTAGGCTTGAGCAACCTTCAAATGCGCTACTTCCAATGCTCGTAACACCGTCAGGAATATTTATGCTTGTTAGGCTTGAGCAACATCTAAATGCACCATCCCCAATGCTCGTTACGCTGTTTGGAATTGTAATGCTTGTAAGGCTTGTACAACCTCTAAATGCATCGTTATCTATACTTGTTACACTATCTGGAATTGTTATACTTGTAAGGCTTGAGCAACCTTCAAATGCACGGAAACCAATGCTCGTTACACTATCTGGAATTGTTATACTTGTAAGGCTTGAGCAATCTTCAAATGTCCAATTACCGATACTCGTTACACCGTCGGGGATATTTATACTTGTAAGGCTTGAACAACCGTAAAATGCACTGTCTCCAATGCTCGTAACACTGTTAGGGATATTTATGTTTTTTAGGCTTGAGCAACATCTAAATGCATCATACCCAATGCTCGTTACACTATCTGGAATTGTTATACTTGTAAGGCTTGAGCAACCTTTAAATGCATCACTATCAATCTCTGTAACACCGTCTGAAATATTTATGCTTGTAAGGCTTGAGCAACCTTCAAATGCATCAGACCAAATTCTCGTAACACCGCCTGGAATATTTATGCTTGTAAGGCTTGAGCAACCGTAAAATGCGCTACTTCCAATAGATGTTACGCTATTAGGCATTGTCATGTATTCAAGGTTAGTGCAATTCTCAAATGTACTAATACCAATTTCAGTTACACTGTTAGGGATAGTTATGCTTGTAAGGTTCATGCAATCACGAAACACATATCCATTAATGATTTTTGTGCCTTCATTTAAAATAATTGCAGTATTTTCAGGCATTTCTCCCTTATACTTATATACGACCTGCCCAGCATAAATTACACCATTTGGTTGATTATTATACCATGAAGTATCATCAAAGGCATCATAACCAATATCTGTTACGCTATCAGGAATCACTATCTTTGAAAGATTTGAGCAACCGAAAAATGCAGAGAAGCCTATGCTCGTCACGCTGTTTGGAATTGTAATGCTTGTAAGGCTTGTGCAACCTCTAAATGCATCGTTATCTATACTTGTTACGCTATATCCTTTAATTTCTCTGGGAATAATCAAGTTACTCCTTGTGCCGTTATAGCCGGTAATAGTTACCCTTTTATTAATATCTACACTGTACTCAAAATCACTTAAATAATCATATGGTTCTTCTTCAGATGATTCACCGATAGTAATTGTGATTGAGGTTTCCAGTGCACCGCCTTCATCATAAGTAAGTGTAACCTGACCCGGTGCTTCGGCAACAAAAGAACCTAGCTTATCTATTGTAAAAATATCCTTATTATCTGCGGTGAAAAAGCATTTTTTATATTCTGTTGAATTTTCAGGCTGGCAGGTTTTCTTAATATAATCATAGATATATCCATTGTCATCTGAATGTATTTCTTTTATTTGAGAGAGAGAAACAGAAGATGCATGTAATGTTTGTTGATTATTAAAAGCGTTTATAGTTTTGTTATAATCACTTTGATAAAGTTTGTTATAATCATCAAGAACCCATTCTTCAAACTGGTCATATAGGTGTTTCTTTGTTTCTTTACTGTTTCCAATATCATCAATCAGCTTAATACATTCGGAATAATCGTGATTAAACCAATCAAACCATTGAGTTGCCGGCGCAGAAGCTTTTACTTCTAACATATTTATTACATAGTCATAGCCCTGTAAAACAACTCTTTTATACATATTTACCGCTTGCATGTATGACGTAGCATTATCTCTGCTTTTATTTTGTGTAAAATCATATTTTGAATTATCCATAACACGTCTTACGGCATTCTCCAAATTAACATCTGTTTCCAATTCATAATATGTGCGACATGTATCATCCATTTTGAAAACAGCATTTGACAGAACCCGCATACCGGATGCAGCCGCCAACACAACTGTTCCGCCGGGTATTGCTGATTTTATTTGATCCCAAAGATAATCAACTGAAAGTTTAAGTACTGATTCTATTGTAGGATTAGTAAATAATTCTGGATTATTGATAAGTCTTGAAAGTGTAGTATCAAAACTTTTATTTGTATAAACTACACAATCATTTGCAGCTTCTCTAAGATCCCAAGGATTTTTATCATCTTTCGCTATTGCTTCGAGTATTTCAGCATAACCGTTTTTCATATTACTGATAGTTTGGTAAGTCGCTATAGTATTAACAGCTTCATACAGATTATCACATACATCGACGATTTTCTGAATATTACCTGCAACATCTAACGCTTTAGCATTTTTTGCGCCCTCTTCAAGAAAATTTATGTACTCTCCTGTTACTTCAAAATTTTTAAGTTCACTGACTTTTATATCTTGTGGATCACACACAGCCTTAGTTACCGATACAATATATGACAATCGTTCATCTTGCAAAACATTAGCTAAATTTGATGCAAATGTACTTGATTCTGTAATATCAAGCATATCAAAAATTGCTAATTTGTACATATCTTTTTTTGATATTAAACCGCTATCAAGAAAATACGAGGGTGAGGTAACAATATGAGCCGCTTCCCATATGGCTACTCCGGAAATTACTGATTCGTTATTTTTCATAGTTTTATAATATGTGTTTGCAAAAGAATCCGAACCGTCTCCGAAAATCATATTAAACTGTTTAGAATATCTTCCTGCCTGATAATCCACATACTCAGGAATATCAGTCGATGTTTCTGCTGCACTTACAGTTATTGGTAAGGCTGAGAACACCAGGATAGTAATGAGTAATAGAGAGATTATTTTTTTCACTGCCTTTTTCATCATGTTGCCTCCTCAATAAAAATATGCAACCAAAATTATGTACCACAAAACATAATTGGCTTACAATTAAATTTTATCACACTTAATATATAATTGCAATAGCTCGCCTGAAGCCCATTAATTCGTTCACGCAGAACAGAAATACATCTTTAATTCCACGAGTTTTGAGCCGTTCAACACATTCAACCAAAATTTACTGCTCTCATTTTCGCCAATCTATATGCCGAGAATATCTTTCTGACCGTCAAGATTGATGCCCAAAACTACATATGCAGCCTTCGTGATATACTGATGATTTTCCTTGACCTTGTAATGGATTGCATCCATAAAAACAAACGGATATACTGCTTCAAGAGGTCGATTTTGCCAAGCAGTCACATCAGGCATAATCTTCTCGCTTATCTTGCTGACAAGCTCGGGAGAGATTTCTACATCATACAGATTTTTGATTTGTTCTGCAATGTCACGCTGGCTCATTCCACAAGCATAGAGTGAGAGAATTTTCTCCTCCATACCGTCTGCATTGCGGTTGTATTTGCTGATTATTTTGGGTTCGTATTCGCCGTTTCTATCCCTCGGAACTTTGATTTCAAGCTCGCCCATCTGCGTTTTTATCGTCTTTCTCGAGTAGCCGTTTCTGTAATTTTTCGACTTATTGCCACATTCATCATTCGACGTTCTTTCACTTTTCTGACGGTGCTTTTGCTGTTAAAAAAACTTCCTTTCAAGCATTAATTTTTCTGTTTCCATTATTGCTTGAAAGGAAGCTTACTATTCACTTTCACACAAAATTCTCGGCGGTCTCAAGTAATTAAAAAAGAGGATTTCAGTGAAAACTGAAATCCTCTGATTTTTGTTTTAAATTAAAGAACCTTTGATAAAAATTCCTTTAAACGGTCGTCCTGCGGATTATTGAAGAACTCCTGCGGATTGTTCTTTTCTTTGATAACACCGTCGTCAATAAATACAACATCGCTTGCAACTTCCTTTGCAAAGCCGATTTCGTGAGTAACAACAACCATTGTCATACCTGCCTTGGCAAGCTCTTTCATAACATCAAGAACTTCGCCGACCATTTCGGGGTCGAGTGCAGATGTCGGCTCGTCAAAGAGGAGAACATCGGGATTCATCGCAAGCGCTCTTACAATTGCAATACGCTGTTTTTGACCGCCTGAAAGCTGGTTCGGATATGCGTTTGCCTTTTCGGCAAGTCCTACACGCTCCAAAAGATCCATAGCGTCTTTTTTAGCCTCATCTTTGCTCTTGCCAAGAAGCTTGACAGGAGCCATTGTAAGGTTGTCAATAACAGTCTTGTGGGGGAAAAGGTTAAACTGCTGGAACACCATTCCCATTTTTTGACGGTGAACATTTATATTAACCTTTGGATCCGTAATATCGGTACCCTCAAAGAAAATGTGACCGCCTGTCGGTTCTTCAAGTCTGTTAAGGCAACGGAGAAAGGTTGATTTACCCGAGCCTGAAGGACCGAGAACAACAACTACATCACCTTTAAAAATGTCAATATCAATACCTTTAAGAACCTGAATATCCTTACCGAATGATTTTTCAAGTCCTCTTACGGAGATTAATGCGTTATCTTTCACTCTTTTTCAATCTCCTTTCAAATCTTCTGAGGATGTACGAAAGCACAAGTACAATTACAAGGTAAATCAATGCAACCGTAATAAGCGGGAAGAATGCCTCGTAAGTTCTTGAACGAATCATATTACCAATATATGTGATATCTGCAAGTGCAACATAACCTGCAACCGAAGTTTCTTTGAGAAGTGTAATAATTTCATTGCCGAGTGCAGGAAGAACATTTTTAATTGCCTGCGGAAGAACGACCATTGTCATTGTCTGTCTGTTGTTAAAACCGAGTGAACGGCTTGCCTCAGTCTGACCAATGTCAACAGCCATAATACCCGAACGAACAATTTCTGCAACATAAGCGGCAGAGTTCATACCAAATGCAATGATTGCGGCAAAGATACCATTTCTTACAGATGCAAGAATAATGTAATACATAATCATCAACTGAACTACAACAGGTGTGCCTCTGATAACAGTAATGTAGATGTTGCAAATCACATTAAAGAATTTCAGAACACAATCACCGAAGCTCCTGCATTTTCTCTTGTCAAGCTGAATATCGTGAGTAGCTCTTACAAGAGCAATGACAAAACCGATAATAACACCGATAATACCTGCAAACAATGTGATTTCAAGGGTTACAAGCAAACCGCTTAAAAGCTGCTGCCATCTGTTATCTGTGATGAATGTGTTTTTAAAGCTTTCGCCGAGATTGCCGAACAAACTGCCCGACGCACTGTCGTTTACGATAATAACCTGAGTTGTGTTTGCATATGAAGTTGAAAAGTCGATATTTTTTCTTCTTTCCGGTGTGTCGGTCATACCTGCCATACCGAAATCGTCTTTGCCGGTCTGAACAGCAGTGATAACAGAATCAAATTCCATATCATCAATAACAAGTTTTTTACCGAGCTTGTCACAGATTGCTGTAGCCATCATCGGATCAAGACCGACAATTTTACCGCCTTCAACATATTCATACGGTGGAAAAGCAGCGTTCGTAGCCATATGAAGTTCACCGTCATACTTGATATCCTTAGGTGATTCATAGGGTACGGTATCAGTATTACCCTCTATGTAATAGCTTTTGATTTTGTCCAGAACACCCTCGTCTTTAAGCTCTGCAAGAGCTTTGTCGATTTTTTCGGTGAGTTCATGATTTTCCTTTGAAATGCAGATTGCATACTGCTCTTCCGCAAAAGGTTCATCAAGAATTTTTAGTCCTGCATTTGCTTTTACAAATTCCTTTGCCGGTTCACTGTCAATTACAACACAGTCGATTTTATTCTGTGTAAGAGCTACGATAGCGTCGGCACCCTTGCTGTAACGCATAACCTTGGTGCCGTCAGCCTCATAGTCAGATACAAAAGTATCGCCGGTTGTACCTGTCTGAACACCTACGGATGCTCCTTTGATATCATCGGCAGTCTTAATTTCCTTAACCGATGAATCACCGCATCCGGTGAACAGAAAAACAGTAGAGAACAGCATTGAAATCAGTACCAATAAAGTAACTGTCTTTTTCATTGTTTTCCTCTTTTTCTTTCTCTTAAAATATTTATTTGCAAATCTTTATCAGATTCTTGCAACGCCTGATTCAATTGCAGCCTTCTTAACAGCCTCAGCAACAGTTTTGCCGATTCTCTTGTCAAATGCCTCGGGAAGAATATAATCTGCATTAAGTTCTTCATCGCTCACGAGTGAAGCAATTGCAAAAGATGCGGCAACTTTCATTTCTTCGTTAATATCGCTTGCACGGCAGTCGAGAGCACCTCTGAAAATACCCGGAAAAGCAAGTACATTGTTAATTTGGTTAGGAAAGTCACTTCTGCCTGTACCTACAACAGCCGCACCTGCCTTTTTAGCAATGTCAGGCATAATCTCGGGAGTCGGATTAGCCATAGCAAAAAGGATAGGATCCTTAGCCATTGACTTAACCATTTCTTCGCTTACGCAACCTGCGGCAGAAATTCCGAGGAATACATCAGCACCTTTCATTGCATCTGCAAGCGAACCCTCAAGGTGAGAAAGGTTAGTAATTTCAGCCATTTCCTGTTTAACAGCGTTAAGTCTCGGATCACCCTTGCAGATAATACCCTTACTGTCGCAAAGTGTAATGTCCTTTACACCCATATTAAGAAGGTGCTTTGCAATTGCAATACCTGCCGCACCTGCACCGTTCATAACAACCTTGATTTCGTCAAGTTTCTTGTGAACAAGCTTGAGTGAGTTGATAAGACCTGCGGCAACAATAACGGCAGTACCGTGCTGGTCATCGTGGAAAATCGGAATATCACACTTCTCTTTGAGCTTCTTTTCAATTTCAAAGCATCTCGGAGCGGCAATATCCTCAAGATTGATTCCGCCGAATGAACCGCTGATAAGGTAAATTGCGTTTACAATTTCGTCAACATCCTTACTTCTTACGCAAATAGGAAATGCGTCAACATCGCCGAATTCCTTAAAAAGCGCACATTTTCCCTCCATAACAGGCATACCTGCCTCAGGACCTATGTCACCAAGACCGAGAACAGCTGTACCGTCGGTTACAACGGCAACAAGGTTGTTTCTTCTTGTGAGTTCAAAAGACTTGTCATAGTCCTTCTGAATTTCAAGACACGGTTCTGCAACACCCGGAGTATAGGCAAGAGAGAGGTCTTCAGCCGAGTTAATCGGAACTCTTGAAACAACTTCAATCTTACCGTTCCACTCATAGTGTTTTTTGAGTGATTCTTTTCTGATATCCATATCGGTAACTCCTTATAATTAATTCCTTTTCATTATACCCCTAAAAAGCCGTTATATCAAGTAAAAATCACAAAATTCATTTGACTTTTGTACAAAAAAGGTATAAAATAAATATGCGAGTGTGTTGAACAGCTGCGAGCAGCTGCCGAAAGGTACTGTGCGAGGAAAGTCCGGGCTTCACAGAGCAATAATAACGGCTAACGGCCGCCGGAGGCGACTCCAGGGATAGTGCAACAGAAAATTACCGCCATTATATGGTAAGGATGGAAAGGTGAGGTAAGAGCTCACCGGAGGGCAGGAGACTGCTCTGCCGTGTAAACCCTATTTGAAGCAACACCGTGGTAGGACATTATACGCTTGCTCGGCGTGTCCTTAGGAGGTGGCATCGAGCAGATTCGGTAACGGTCTGCCAAGATAGATGGCTGTTCACGACAAAACCCGGCTTACAGACACAGTCGCATATTAAGGCACCTTGTATGGGTGCTTTAATATTATTGTCGAATTTTAGCAATTTGTACAAATGTTATGCACATTTGCAATTAATTTAAAAATGCATTGCATTTATGCTGCTCTTTATTGTACTTTGCTTTATGCTGAAATCTATTAAAATTGATTTAATTTTATTAGTTACAGTCGACTGATTCGACACATTGTAGAGTTTTGAAATTAATTTGAAAGGTGTGTAAAAATTTGAAAACAAAATCAAAAATACTCAGCGCAATATTGAGCGTGAGCATCCTGTCGGCAAGCCTATCTGCCTTTGTATCCGGTTCACTCGGTGTTCAGGCGGCAGAAAGCTCGCCAACCGTATCGGCTAATAAGTACAGACTCAAAGATAATATTCAGGACGGTGTAATTTTACATTGTTTTGACTGGACTTATAACGATATTAAGGCTGAATTGCCTAAAATTGCAAAAGCCGGATTTACAAGTATACAGACTTCTCCGGCACAGCCAAACGGAACAGGTACTTGGTATTGGTTATATCAGCCAATTTCATTCAGTATCGGAACAAATGGTGTCGGCACAAAGGCTGAACTTCAGTCGCTTTGTGATGAGGCAGAAAAGTACGGGATTAAGATTATTGTCGATGTTGTCGCTAACCATTTGAGAGGCGATCACAACAACATAGACAACGATTTAAAGCCATCCGAGTATTGGCATACCTTCGGCGGAGGTATTGACTGGAAAAACCGTTGGCAGGTAACACACGGCTCGATTGGTATGCCGGACATTGCAACCGAAAATCCATATGTTCAGCAAAAAGTCTGCAACTATGTTCAGGAACTCAAGTCGGTAGGTGTTGACGGACTTCGTTGGGACGCTGCAAAACACATTGGCGTTCCGAGCGAGGGTGACGATTTCTGGAAATCGGTAACACAGTACGGTCTTTATAACTACGGCGAAATTCTCGGTGGTCCTGATGACCGTTCGACAGGCAATGAAGACATTATGAAAGAGTATACCGATTATATTTCTGTCACAGACAGTAACTACGGTAAAGAACTCCGTGATTCGTTTAATTCGGGCAAAGCTCCTACTTCAAGCGGAAACTGGAGTGAAAAAGGCATTTCAAACGATAAGCTTCTTTATTGGGGTGAAAGCCATGATACATGGTCAAACAACAAAGACTGGGGCTTTTCAAATGAAATGAGTCAGAATGTTATTGACCGTGCCTATGCGGTTGCGGCAAGCCGTAATAAAGTTACTGCTCTTTATTTTTCCCGTCCTTCTTCAACCAACAAAGAAAGTATCAAAATGGGAGAAAAAGGCTCAACTCATTTCACCAGCAGTGAGGTTGCACAAATCAATAAGTTCCATAATGCAATGGACGGCAAAGCCGATTACTACACAGTGTCAGACGGTTGTTCTGTAATTACCCGTAAAGACGGCGGTGCTGTTATCGTAAAAGGCAGCGGAAGCGGCGAGGTATCGGTAGAAAACGGCGGCGGTTACGCAAAACCGGGTACATACACAGACGCTGTTTCAGGCAATACATTTACAATTACATCAAGCACCATTTCAGGTACAATAGGTTCATCAGGTATTGCAGTAGTCTATGATGCCGAACCCGAAGGACCTTCAGCGTCAGTAACTCCGGGTTCAACAAACTACAATACAGATGAGCTCACACTTACACTCAATTGCAAGAATGCAAAAAATGCTCAGTATTCAATTGATGACGGTGCATTTGTAAACTACACAAACGGTCAGCAAATTACAATCGGTACAAACCTTGCTTACGATACTGTAACCACAGTAACAGTAAAAGCAAGCGACGGCAAGACAACATCCGATCCGGAAACATATACATACACAAAGGTAGACCCGAATGCCGTTAAGGTTGTTGCTTATGATAACTCATCAACCAAGTGGTCTAAGGTTAATGCATATTTCTGGAGTGATGATAATAAAGAAATGACATCGTGGCCGGGCAAGAAAATGACCGACAAGGGTAATAATATTTTTGATATTGAAGTGCCTGACGGTGCAAAATATGTAATCTTCAACAATGGTGACAGTCAGACAGATGACCTCAGGATTGCAGACGGTAATAAAATTTACAGCAACGGTTCTTGGCAGAACTATTCGACTGTAAAACCCACTCAGCCGACAACAGCTCCTTCAACGACAGTCCGTCCTACTACAATCGCAACTCAGCCTACCACATCACAGCCTACCACAATTCAGCCTGCTACAACACAGCCGTCTACAACTCAGCCGTCTACAACTCAGCCGGTAACAGAGCCTTCAAACAGAATTCTTATCGGTGATGTTGATTTAAACAGAACAATTACAGTCTGTGATTCAACAGAGGTTCAAAAATACATTGCTAACATATCGACTTTAAGCGATGAGGCTCTCATTGCGGCTGATGTAAACAAGGATTCTGCTATTTCTGTAAAAGACGCAACTATGATTCAGGCTTATATCGTTAAGCTTATTGTTGAAGACTCATACTGCGGTACTTACACAGAAAATGTTGCACCCACCCAGCCTACAACAAATGTCACAGAGCCAACAACCGAACCGACTTCAATTCAGACGAAGAATTATGTTTATTTCAATAATACGGAAAACTGGTCAACAGTAAATGTCTATGTATGGAGTTCAAAAGATTCGACTTATATGAGCTGGCCCGGCACGGCTATGGAAAGTATAGGTAATAACACATACAGATTTGAACTTCCGAATGGTGCAGAATATGCTATATTCAATAACGGTTCAGCACAGACAGGTGACTTAAAAATCCCCGATGTAAATATGATTTACTCAAACGGACAGTGGAGTAAATACTCCAAGTAAAATTTAACAAGTTTATCTAAGAGCCGCCCCGCACAATCAAGCACATTTTGCTGTTTTGATTTTTACTGTCGGGGCGGTACTGTTATTTGTTTAAATCACAATACTAAATAAACCGCCTGTAAAAAATGATTGCCCCCTAAAAGTCAGATTTTTGCTCTGACCTTTAGGGGGCGTTTCACAATCCGATTGATTTCGGAGGTTTATTTATTCGATTTTTCTATAATTTTTTCGGCACATTTAATGCCGTCAACTGCGGCGGAGATAATTCCGCCTGCATAGCCTGCACCTTCACCGCACGGATACAGTCCTTCAATAAGTACACTTTCGAGCGTATCTGTCTTTCTCATGATTCTGACGGGGGAAGAGCTTCTGCTCTCAACGCCAGTCAAAACAGCGTCACCGTCATCAAATCCGTGTAACATTCTGCCCATTTTCACAATGCCCTGAGCCATTGAAGTGCTGACATATTCAGGCAAAATCTCGTTCAGATTTGAAAACTCATAATTCGGACCGATACTTGGCTTTACATCACCGAGATGTGTGGATTTTCTGTTATTAAGAAAATCGTCAACTCTTTGTATGGGTGCATTATAATTTTCACCGCCGGCAACGAATGCTTTTGATTCAAGCTTTCTTTGCAAATACATTCCGGCAAGCGGATGGTTGGATTCATAATCATCCGGGTTTATTCCTACAAGCAACGCTGAATTTGAATTTTCGGCATCTCGAGCAAATTCACTCATACCGTTGGTGCAAAGTCTGTTTTCTTCGCTTGACGCATTGACCACCTTGCCTCCCGGACACATACAAAATGTATACACACCCCGTCCGTTATCAAGGTGTGTACTCAACTTATAATTTGCCGAGCCGAGTTTTTTATTGCCCGCAAACCTGCCGTATTGTGCCTTATCAACTTTTTGACGAAGATGTTCAATTCTTGCTCCTACCGAGAAAGGCTTTGCCTCAATCGGCAATTTTAAATCATAAAGCATTTCAAAAGTATCCCTTGCACTGTGACCGATTGCAAGAATAATATTGTCTGTTTCTATAATTTCATCGCCGTTAGCCGTTTCAACAGTTATAGCTTTCAGCTTGTTATCACTAAAAGCCATTGAAACAAGCTTCGTTTCAAACATAACCTTTCCGCCGAGTTCAATAATCTCGTTGCGGATATTTTTTATTGTTCCTTTTAGCATATCCGTTCCGATATGAGGCTTTGCGTTATAGAGAATTTCATCAGGTGCGCCGTGGCTTACAAATTCTTCAAGTACCTTGCGTTGTCTTATATCTTTTGTACCTGAATTCAGTTTTCCGTCAGAAAATGTTCCCGCACCGCCTTCGCCAAACTGAACATTTGAAGTTGTGTCAAGCTGACCGCTTGTCCAGAACCTGTTCACATCGGCAGTTCGCCTGTCAACATCACGACCTCTTTCAATAAGAATTGGATTTGCACCGCTTCTTGCAAGTATAAGTGCCGCAAATAATCCTGCCGGACCTGCTCCGACAACAATGGGGGAGGGAGCATTGCCAAATTTCATCTGATTATATTCATACTTTCTCGCAATTTGAGCGTTACCGCACTTTTTGCAGACTTTATCCTCGTTGATATTAAGTTCAGCGTCAACGGTTGTAAGAAAGTAGATACTATCCTTTTTTCTTGCGTCAACCGATCTGCGAAAAATCTTACAGCTTTTTATAGATTTTTCTTCAATCCTCAGCTGTTGGGCAACTGCCTTGCGAACCGATTTATCATCGTAGTCAAGGCTTAAATGTATATTGTTCACTCTGATCATAAATTTTCTCCTGCAATAATTCCGCCGGCAAATGCAAAATGAAGATTAAATCCTCCGCATTCACCGCAAAGGTCAATCGCCTCACCGCATATAAAAAGATTTTTCACAATTTTACTCATCATAGTGTTTTCGTCAATCTCTTTGCCTAAAACACCGCCCAAAGCACATTGTGCGTGTGAGAAATCTTCTTTTCCGCTTACTGTAAATGACATCGATTTTATTGTTTTGCAAATTCCTGATACTTCGTCCTTTGAAAGATTGGAACAAATCTTTGATAAATCAACTCGGCTGATTTTCAGAATTGCCTGTCCGATTCTCTTCTGAAAAATCCCTGTCAAAAGCTGTTCACACGGCAAATCAGAAAACAATGATATATGTTGTCTGATTATTTTAATCAGCTCATTTTCCGAATAATCGGGCAATAAATCAAGCACTATTTTGTCGTTCGGTTTAGCAAACAATGAAAGATTGAACACGCAAATTCCCGATAACGAATTTTCGGTAAATTGAATTTCGCCTGTTTCTTCCTTGATTAATCGACCATGTTCACCGTATAACTGTGCCTTGCCTGTAACTCTCAGACCTTTTAATATTTTCAGGACATCGCTTTTAACCTTAACAGGGCATAAAGCAGGGGAGAACGAAACAACCTTATGACCGAAATTTTTAAGATAATCAATTGCACTTGCGTTTCCGCCAAGCTTAGGTGCGGCTTTTGAACCGTTTGCAATCACAAGCTTGTTACATATGAAATCGTACTTTTTCTCGCTGTCATCAGACGAAATTTTAAAACCGTTTGTAACTTTTTTTATAGAATTGACATTCTGTTTTGTGAAAACATCTATTCCAAGTGTTTCAACCTGTAAGCGCAGAACGTCCAGAACAGATGCGGCGTGTTTGCTTATCGGGTAATATCTGCCCTCGTTATCGTGAAAGCTTAAAAGACCTAAATCTTTAAAAATATTCGCCATTTTATCACCGCTGAATCTTTCAAAAATTTTCTCGCTTTGCTTTTTGAAAGAACCGACATATTTATCGGGGGATATACAGTGATTTGTCAGATTACATCTGCCGTTGCCTGTTGACATCAGCTTTTTGCCTAATCTGTCATTTTTTTCGATTATTGCAATTTTCTTTGAACGGTCATGTTTCTTTGCTGTGATTGCACACATAAGTCCCGATGCACCGCCGCCGATTATAATTG
>ENA-UAOI01000326-UAOI01000326.1-human-gut-metagenome-genome-assembly--contig:-NODE-326-length-18996-cov-4.832691_pt1 | contig 18996 bp, 18 predicted proteins | sample MGYA00243471_ERZ654561 | MGnify/ENA primary metagenome ERZ654561 (study PRJEB26926, sample SAMN06164393) | human gut metagenome | biome: ENVO:00009003; feature: ENVO:2100002; material: ENVO:00002003... | reverse complement strand
TTCCCTGTGCTCTGCGGCTCCGGCTGCCGGTGCGAGATCCAGAACAGCAAGACGCTGTTCCTCGCCGACAAGCCGGAGATGCATCGCTGCGGCCTGACCTATGGGCGCCTGCGGTTCACCACGGAGACACCGGAGCAGTGCGTGCAGGTGCTGCAGCGGTATCAGAACGGCGGCAGCTGGGCGCCGGAGGACCTGACCCGCGGCCTGTTTTACCGCGGCGTTGAGTAAACTCATAGTATAATTACGATAGTATATTACAGATAGTTTTCAATATTTGAGGAAAATTTGCCTATGGAACTGAAGATCAAAGCTCTGTCCCCCAAAATCGGGACGGACATCCCCCTGCCCCGCTTCGCCACGGCGGGCGCAGCGTGCATGGACCTGTACGCCTGCATCGACCAGCCGGTGACGCTGGCCGCCGGTGAGCGGCGGCTCATCCCTACCGGCATCGCCATCGCCCTGCCCTCGGCGGACTATGTGGCGCTGGTGTTCGCCCGCAGCGGGCTGGGCATCAAGCAGGGTGTGTGCCTGTCCAACGGCGTGGGCGTCATTGACAGCGACTACCGCGGCGAGATCGGGGTGGGTCTGGTGAATCTGGGCGGCGAAGCCTACACCGTCCAGCCCGCCGACCGCATCGCCCAGCTGATGGTGACGCCGGTGGTGCAGCCCACGGTGGTGCCGGCGGACACGCTGGACGAGACGGATCGCGGCACGGGTGGCTTCGGCTCCACGGGGCGGTGAGCGGTATGGCGAGGATCATACTGGCCTCCGGCTCCCCGCGGAGACAGGAGCTTTTGCAGCGGATCGGCATCCGTGACTTTACCGTCCGCGTGCCCCAGGTGGAGGAGTGGTATCCCGACGGATTGACGCCGGAGGAGATCGTGCGCTACATCTCACGCGAGAAGTCTCAGGCCGTGGCGTCCACGGAGGATGAGATCGTCATTACCGCCGACACCATGGTGTTTCTGGACGACAAGAAGCTGGGTAAGCCCGCTGACGAGGCCCAGGCGCTGGCCATGCTGACGGCGCTGCAGGGGCGGCGCCACACGGTGTGTACCGGCGTCACGGTACGTCAGGGGCAGCGGGCGCTGACCCGCGCCCTGTCCACGGATGTCTATTTCCGCACCGCATCGGAGGCGGAGCTGCGGGCCTACATCGCCGGCGGCGAACCCATGGACAAGGCGGGGGCCTACGGCGTGCAGGGCCAGGGTGCGCTGCTGGTAGAGCGCATCGACGGCGACTTTTTCAACGTGATGGGGCTGCCGGTGCTGCTGTTGAGCCGGATGCTGGCGGAGTTCGGCATCACCCTGCTGGGCTGAAAGGAAACGGTCAATGAAGCGATTTTTTACCAAAACAGGTATCTGGCTGCTGGGCGGCGCGGCGGTGATCGCCGTGGTACTGTGCATCATCTCGGCCATGGGCTCCGGCACCAGCTTTCTCCACAACGCGCTGGGTGTCATTGCCTCTCCCTTCCGCGCAGCCGGATCGGCTGTGGTGAACTGGGTGGACGGCATCAGCGACCACTTTGCCAGCGTGGAGGAATTGCAGGCGGAGAACGAGGCCCTGCGGCAGGAGAATGCCCAGCTGCGGCAGGAGCTGCAGAGCGCCCAGCCCGCAGCACAGGAGAACCAGCGGCTGCGGAAGCTGCTGGACCTGCGGGAGCAGCGATCCGACCTGAAGTTTGAGGCGGCCCGCGTCACCCAGCGGGACGTGTCCAACTGGGCCAGCACACTGGTGCTGAACCGAGGCAGCCAGCACGGCGTGGCGGAAAACGACTGCGCCGTGGACTGCTACGGCAATCTGGTGGGTGTGGTGACGGAGGTGGGCCTGAACTGGTGCCGCCTGACCCCCATCCTGGACACCGGCTCCCAGCTGGGCGCTATGGTGTTCCGCACGGAAGAGACGGCCATCGCCGCCGGAGATCTGGCGCTGATGAGTCAGGGCAAGCTGAAGCTCACCTATCTGCCGGACTCCTCCACCCTTATCACGGGGGATCTCATCGTCACCTCCGGGCTGGGCGGGTACTATCCCTACGGGCTGACCATTGGCTCCGTGGAGGATGTGCGCACAGACGACGGCGGGCTGGCCCGCTACGCGGTGCTGGAGCCCCGCTGCGACCCGGAAGGGCTGACGGACCTGTATATCATCACCGACTTCGACGTGGTGGAGTGACCGCGGGAAAGGAGACGCCATGACTCGGCGCGCCATCGTACAAAAATGGATACTCTACTGCCTGTGTGCGCTGGTGCTGCTGGCAGTGCAGGACCTGATCCTGGTACGCATCCGCATCGGCGGCGTCCACCCCTTCCTGCTGCCGGCGCTGGCGGTCATTCCCGTAACGCTGGAGCGCAGCGGGCAGTCGCTGCTGTACGCCCTGTTCTTCGGGCTGGCCTGCGATCTGCTGATGCCCACCGGCGTGTTCGTGTGCTTCTACTGCCTGGTCTTTCTGGCGGCGGCGGTCATCGCGCAGCTGCTGTCCGGTCAGGTCATCGTGGCGGGATTTTTCTGCTCGCTGGCAGCGAACGCCGTGGGCCTGCTGCTGTGCGGGCTTTTGCAGATCCTGCTGCGGACGTACCAGCAGAGCATCTCCACCGGTCCGGCGCTGATGCTGATGGGCAAGGAGCTGCTGCTGTCGCTGGCGGCCACGCCGCTGGCACATATCTCGTTTTACAAGGTGTTCCGCCTGACGCGGAGCGCATGACCAAAAGGAGTTTCCCATGATGCAGAACCCACATCCGGCCAAGCGGAGGGTCATCGCCCTGCTGGTGTTTTTCGGCGCGTTCCTGCTGCTGTTCGCGGCGGTGCTGTACGACGCCCAGATCCTTCACGGCGGCGAAAACCGCGCCAAATCCATCTCCAGTAATGCCGCCAGTGAGACGGTGACGGCCTCCCGCGGCATCATCACCGACCGCAACGGCAAGGTGCTGGTGTCTAATCGGCTGGCCTATACGCTGGTGTTCGACCGCAGCGGCTTTGACGATGATGCGGCGCTGAACGCCGCCATCCTGCGGCTGGTGCAGCTGTGCGAGGAGACGGGGACCGGCTGGAACGACACCCTGCCCATTGGGCGGGTGGGCAACTTCCTGCGGTACTCCAACGCGCGGTCGGAGACGTTTGACAAGTTTATCGAAAAAAACGATCTGACCTCCGGCGCCAGCGGGCGGCAGCTCCTCTCGGAGCTGCGGGAGCTGTACCACGTGGACGAAAGCCTGTCGGAGCGGGAGGCGCGGCTCATCGTAGGTGTGCGGTATGAGCTGCACAGCCGCGACAGCTACACCTTCGCCGAGGATGTGTCCACGGAGGTGCTGAGTCTCATCACCGATGGACGGTACGAGGGTGTCACCATCCGCACCGCTTCGGCGCGCGTATACAACACTGCGCTGGCGGCGCACATTCTGGGCACTATCGGCCCCATCTGGCAGGAGGAGTGGAGCAGCAGCGAGGACACCGGCTATGTGGGGTACGCCGACAAGGGGTACTCCATGAACGATCTGGTGGGTAAGGACGGCGTGGAGAAGGCATTTGAGTCCTACCTGCGGGGCACGGACGGGCGGCGGCTCATCACCACCGACGAGACCGGCAAGATCACCGGTGAGCTTTACACCCGTGAGCCGCAGCCGGGCGGCACGGTGGCGCTGACGCTGGATATCGATCTCCAGGCCGATGTAGAGGCGGCGCTGGCGGAGACCATCTCCGGCATGATCGACAAGGACAGCAATGAACGCGGCGGTGCGGCCGCCGTGGTGAGTGTAGGCACCGGCGAGGTGCTGGCGCTGGCCAGCTACCCCACCTACGACCTGTCCACGTTCAACGAGGACTACGATGAGCTGGTGAACGACCAGCGTCTGCCCATGTTTAACCGCGCTACCCAGGGCATCTATGCCCCAGGCTCCACATTCAAGATGGTGACGGCGGTGGCGGCACTGGAGAGCGGCATCATCACGCCGTCCTCCATCATCCAGGACCGCGGTATCTACACCTATTACAAGGACCCGCAGCCCATGTGCTGGATCTACAGTCAGACCGGCTCCACCCACGGACGCATCAATGTGTCTCAGGCCATCACCGACTCCTGCAACTACTTTTTCTATGAGGTGGGACGGCTCACCGGTATCCGGACACTGGACAGCTACGCCTCTCAGTTCGGGCTGGGGCAGTCCACCGGCATTGAAATTGGCGACTCCAGCGGCGTGCTGGCCTCCCCCGAGTGGGCGGAAAGCCACGATCAGGAGTGGACCGACGGCCAGACCATTACCGCCGCCATCGGCCAGTCCTACAACCTGTTCACGCCGCTGCAGCTGGCCAACTACGTGGCCACGCTGGTGGGCGGCGGCGACCATTATCAGGCTCATCTGCTGAAGAACGTCAAGGCCTACGACAACTCGCGGCTGCTGTACATGTACGACGATAATCCGATAAATACAGTCGAAATGTCCGATACTACGTTGAGTGCTGTGACTAGGGGCATGCACGAGCTGACGGTGTCCGGCTCCGTGGCCTACGCCTTCGAAAACTGCGTGGTATCCGCCGGCGCAAAAACCGGTTCGGCTCAGGTGGGTACCGACATCGCCAACGGCGTGTTCGTGGCCTATGCGCCCTACGAAAAACCCGAGATCGCCGTGGCCATCGTCATCGAGAAGGGCGGCAGCGGCGCGGCGCTGGCCAACACGGCGGTGGAGATCATCAACTCCTGGTTCAGCCGCGCCCAGGACGGCACTGCCATAGGCGAAAATACCCTTTTGAAGTAAGTGTGAGGTCTTTCTATGTTTCCTGTTTTTGATCCGCGGGACGCCGCCTGCAAGTCCCCCTTCGGCGCGGCAGCCTGCGGCGCTGAGGTGTCCTTTACCCTGCGGGACGGTGACTACTACGCCTGTGAGCTGCTGGTACACCGCGAATTCGCGGGGGTGGACGAGGTATGCCCCCTCCCCCCTGCCGAGGGCGGCTTCTCCGGCATATACACTGCGCCGCAGGAGCCGGACCTGTGCTGGTACGCCTTTCGGTTCACCCGTGCGGACGGCAGCACCGTGTGCTACGGCCGCAGCGGCTGGTGCGGGCAGGACGCGCTGGCGCGGTGGCAGCTGACGGTGTATGAGGACACGCCCACCCCCGCATGGTTCGGACAAGGCGTGACATATCAGATCTTTCCGGACCGGTTCCGGCGCACCTCTGTGCCGGATGTCGGCGGTATGGTGGGCCGGCGGTGGGTCCACGACAACTGGAGCGACCAGCCTGTGTTCCTGCCGGATGAGCAGGGACAGATCACCAACCGCGATTTCTTCGGCGGATCGCTGGCGGGCATCACGGAGAAGCTGGACTATCTCAAGAGCCTGTCGGTGTCCACCATCTATCTCAACCCCATATTTGAAGCGGACAGCAACCACCGCTACAACACGGCAGATTACCACGCCATCGACCCCATGCTGGGCTCTGAGGAGGACTTCCGCACGTTGTGCCGCGAGGCTCACGCACGGGACATCCACATTATTCTGGACGGTGTGTTCAACCACACCGGCTCCAACAGCCGGTACTTCAACGCGGAGGGATTCTATCCCGAGCCGGGGGCGGCCCAGAGCACGGAATCTCCGTATTTCAGCTGGTACAGCTTCCACCCGTGGCCCACGGACTACGATGCCTGGTGGGGCGTACACACCCTGCCGGCGGTGAACGAGGAGCAGCCGGACTACCGGCGGTTCATCATCTCGGACAAGAATTCCGTGGTGCGGCACTGGCTCCGCGACGGAGCCGACGGCTGGCGGCTGGACGTGGCCGACGAGCTGCCGGATGACTTTATTGCCGCCATCCGCGACGCCATCCAGGCGGAGAAGCCCAACGGCTATCTGCTGGGTGAGGTGTGGGAGGACGGCAGCAACAAGATCGCCTACTCCCGACGCAGGCGCTATCTTCTGGGGCAGGAGACCCACGGGCTGATGAACTATCCCTTCCGGACGGCGCTGTTGGCGTGGCTGGGCGGCGGTGACGCCGCTGCCTTCCGCGACGACATGGAGACCATACGGGAGAACTATCCCCCCGCGGCGTTTTACGGCGCCATGAACTTTCTGGGGACCCACGACACGCCCCGTATCCTGACCCTGCTGGGTGTGGAACAGACGCCGGAGGACAAGGGACAGCGGGCGGCATACCGCCTCTCCCCCGCCGAGCTGGCGCGGGGACAGAAGAAGCTGCGTCTGGCGGCTATGCTCCTGTACAGCTTCCCAGGCTCCCCCACCCTGTACTATGGCGATGAGGCGGGAATGCAGGGGTTCGAGGACCCGCTGAACCGCGGCACCTATCCCTGGGGCGGTGAGGATGGATCGCTGCTGGCCTTCTTCCGGCGGCTGGGACAGCTGCGGGCGGAGCGGATATCCTTGCAGTGCGGCATCATCCGCTATCTCCACGCCCAGGGCGGCGGACTGGTGGTAGAGCGGCTCCACGGGACGGAGCGCACCGTGACGGCACTGAACGCCGGTGATACGCCGCTGGAGCTGACGCTGCCGTGGGACGGACGGCTGTGCATCGACGCCGTGACGGGTCAGCAGTTCCTATCGCAGAACGGCACGGTACGCTTGACGCTGCCGCCGCTGGATGGCGTGATACTGGTGTGAGAAGATAAGCAGATACGGAAGGAGGGTGTTTCACGTGAAACACCCTCCCCCTTTTTCTGAGGCGGCATGTTTCACGTGAAACATGCGTCAGGGCGCGCAGTTCGACGTTTCACGTGAAACAGTTTCTGTTTTTTGCAAATTCTCTATTGAATCCACAGGCGCACCTGTTATATAATACTCCCAAGGCGGCGCTATCCGCTGCCTTTGCCGCGCCTCCACACGGGGCGAGACCGCTGTTTACGGCGGCGTCGGGCGGGATACTATATAGAAAGAGGAATTTGCTGTGTCCAAGATCATCGCCATCGTCAACCAAAAAGGCGGCGTGGGTAAGACCACCACCTGTGTCAATCTGGCCGCCGCTGTGAAGGCCAAGGGTAAGCGGGTGCTGCTGTGTGATTTCGACCCGCAGGCCAACGCCACCAGCGGCATGGGTGTGGACAAGTCCGTGTCCAACGGTGTGTATGACGTGCTCATCAACGGCACGGAGACGGCAAAGGCCATCATCTCCACCCCCTACGGAGATGTGCTGCCCAGCAGCAAGGCGCTGGCCGGTGCGGGTGTGGAAATGATCGAGATGGAGAACCGCCAATTTCTGCTGAAGGCCGCGCTGCGGCAGGTGGTGGAGCAGTACGACTTCATCTTTATCGACTGTCCCCCGTCGCTGGAGCTGCTGACACTGAATGCGCTGTGCGCCGCCAACAGCCTGCTGGTGCCGGTGCAGGGCGAGTATTACGCGCTGGAGGGGCTCAGCGACCTGATGAACACAGTGCGCATCGTGCGGCGCAGCATGAATCCGTCCCTGGACATTGAGGGCGTGCTGCTGACCATGTTCGACGGGCGCACCAACCTGTCCATTCAGGTGGCCCAGGAAGTCAAGCGATTCTTTGGCACCAAGGTATACAGCACCGTCATCCCCCGCAACGTCCGGCTCAGCGAGGCGCCCAGCCACGGACGGCCCATCACCGCTTACGACCGCAACTGCCGCGGAGCTGACGCCTACATCGCGCTGGCGGAGGAATTTTTGAAACGAAACGCCTGAAAGGAGACGCAGTATGGCAAACACATCCAAAGGCCTCGGCAAGGGTCTCGGCGCTCTTATGGGCGACGATATGATGGCCCTCCACGAGGAAAAAACCAGTCTGATGCTGCCCATCAGTCAGGTAGAGTCCTGCGCGGCCCAGCCGCGCAAGCTGTTTGACCCCGATGCACTGGCCGACCTGGCCGACTCCATCCAGCAGCACGGCATCATCCAGCCACTGACGGTGCGGAAGCTCCAGTCCGGCTATTACCAGATCATTGCCGGTGAGCGCCGGTGGCGCGCCGCCCGTATGGCGGGGCTGACTCAGGTGCCTGCTGTGGTCATTGAGGCCGACGACCGCAAGGCTATGGAGCTGGCCATGATCGAGAACCTACAGCGTGAGGATTTGAACCCCATCGAAGAGGCCGAGGGGTACAAGGTGCTGATGGAGCAGTACAACATGACCCAGGAGGAAACGGCCAAACGTGTAGGTAAGTCCCGTCCCGCCGTGGCCAACGCCCTGCGGCTGCTGAACCTGTGCGAGCCGGTGCGGGCCATGGTGGAGGACGGCAGGCTGTCCGGCGGGCACGCCCGTGCGCTGCTCCCCCTCCCTGCCAAGCAGCAGGAAACGGCGGCGGCAGCCGTGCTGAAAAGTGAGCTGTCCGTGCGGCAGACGGAGCTGTTGGCTAAGAAGCTGATGGCGGAGACGCCGGAAAAGCCGGCCAAGGACCCCTTGTCCGTCAACTACGCCGAGGAGGCCGCCCGAGAACTGGGCGAGCGGCTGGGCCGCGGCTGCCGCATCGTCAGCGGCCGCAAAAAGGGACGCATTGAGCTGGAGTACTACGGCACCGACGATCTCAACGATCTGCTGGACGCGCTCCACGCCATCAAAAAGAAATAACTGGGCTGTTTCACGTGAAACAGCCGGAAATCGAGGTTCACAATGCTTGATATCAAATTTGTGCGGGAAAATCCCGAGGCGGTAAAGGAGAACATCCGCAAAAAGTTCCAGAACGCCAAGCTGCCTCTGGTAGATGAGGCCATCGCCCTGGACGCTGAGCGCCGCCAGGCCATCGCCGATGGCGAGGCGCTGAAGGCAGAGCGCAACAAGCTGTCCAAGGCCAACGGTCCCCTGTTCGGACGGCTGAAAAAGTGTACCGATGAGGCGGAAAAGGCCTCCATCCAAGCGGAGATCGATGCCAACAACGCCGCCGTCAAGGCGGACGCGGAGCGTATGGCCCAGCTGGAGGCCAAGAAGGAGCACGCTGAGTCCGCGCTGAACAAGATCATGCTGGTCATTCCCCAGATGATCGATCCCTCCGTGCCCATCGGGCCGGACGATAGCTGCAACGTGGAGGTGCAGCGGTTCGGCGAGCCAAAGACGCCGGACTTTGAGGTGCCCTACCACACCGACATCATGGAGCGCTTTGACGGCATCGACATGGACGCCGCGGCCCGCGTGTCCGGCAGCGGCTTCTACTACCTGCTGGGCGATGTCGCGCGGCTGCACGAAGCAGTGCTGGCTTACGCCCGCGACTTCATGATCGGCAAGGGCTTTACCTACTGCATCCCGCCGTTTATGATCCACGGCAACGTGGTGGAGGGCGTCATGAGCCAGACGGACATGGACGCCATGATGTATAAGATCGAGGGCGAGGACCTGTATCTCATCGGCACCAGCGAGCACTCCATGATCGGCAAGTTCATTGACCAGATCCTGCCGGAGGACAAGCTGCCCCAGACGCTGACCTCCTACTCCCCCTGCTTCCGCAAGGAGAAGGGTGCCCATGGCATCGAGGAGCGCGGCGTCTACCGCATCCATCAGTTCGAAAAGCAGGAAATGATCGTGGTCTGCAAGCCTGAGGACTCCAAGAAGTGGTACGAGCAGATGTGGCAGTACAGTGTAGAGCTGTTCCGGTCCCTGGACATCCCCGTGCGGCAGTTGGAGTGCTGCTCCGGCGATCTGGCAGACCTGAAGTGCAAGTCCTGCGACATCGAGGCCTGGTCCCCCCGCCAGCAGAAGTATTTCGAGGTTTGCTCCTGCTCCAATCTGGGCGATGCGCAGGCCCGCCGCCTGAAGATCCGCTACAAGGACGCTGACGGCAAGATGCAGCTGTGCCATACGCTGAACAACACCGTGGTGGCTCCTCCCCGCATGCTCATCGCACTGCTGGAGAACAACCTGCAGGCGGACGGCTCCGTGCTGGTGCCCAAGGTGCTGCAGCCCTACATGGGAGGCAAGGATCGTCTGGTGCCCCGCCACTGAACGATTTTCGATAACAGCTCGGAATATTTATCACGCATTATACTATCCGTATAGGAGAGTTGACCTGTGAAGAAGTTTTTCAACGAATTTAAGACCTTCGCCATGCGCGGCAACGTAATGGATATGGCCATCGGCGTTGTCATCGGCGCCGCCTTCGGCAAGATCACCACGTCCATCGTCAACGATATCATTATGCCCCTCATCGGGCTGCTCACCGGCGGCATCGATCTGGCAAAGTGGAACATCCTGCTCAACAGCGCCGCCGTGGAGGCGGGTGCCGCCCCCGTCACGCTGGGCATTGGCAATCTGCTTGCCGTTATCCTGGACTTCATCATCGTGGCGTTTGCCATGTTCCTACTGGTGAAGGGCATGAATAAGCTGGCCAGCCTGAAGAAGAAAGAGGAGGAGCCCGCCCCCGAGGAGGAGTCCAAGCCCACCTCCGAGGATCTGCTCACCGAGATCCGCGACCTTCTGAAAGAGCAGCAGAAATGAGAGAGTCCCTGACACGGGGACTGACCCAGCTGGGACTGTCCCCCGATGCCGTACCCCAGCTGGAGGCCTACGCGGCAGCGCTGCTGGAAAAGAACAGGGTGATGAACCTGACGGCCATCACTGCGCCGCAGGATGTGGCCACACTGCACCTGCTGGACTGCGCGGCGCTGCTGACTATGGCGGACCTGCGGGGCAAGCGGGTCATCGACGTGGGCACCGGCGCCGGCTTCCCCGGCATGGTGCTGCGCATCCTGGAGCCGGACTTTGATCTGACGCTGCTGGACAGCCTGGGCAAGCGCATCGACTTTCTGAAGGAGGTGTGCAGCCAGCTGGGACTGGCACGGGTGGATTGCGTCCACGCCCGAGCCGAGGAATACGCCGCCGGACACCGGCAGCAGTACGACATCGCCGCGTCCCGGGCCGTGGCCAACCTCAACGTATTGTGCGAGCTGGCGCTGCCGCTGGTAAAGGTAGGCGGCCAATTCCTGGCCATGAAGTCCGTGTCCTCCGATGATGAGATCGCCGGAGCGCGGGGCGCCATCGGACAGTTGGGCGGCCGCATCGCGGACATCCGCGACTACACTGTACCGGAGACGGAGGTGCGCCACCGGCTGGTCATCGTTGAGAAGGTCAAGGACACCCCCGCAATCTATCCGCGGAGCTTTGCCCGCATCAAGAAAGCGCCGCTGAAATAGCGGCAGCACTCAGAAGGGAGGGTCACATGGGAAAGATCATCGCCGTTGTCTCCGGCAAGGGAGGCACCGGTAAGACATCCTTCACCGCCAATACCGGTCTGGCGCTGGCATCGCTGGACCAGCACGTGTTGTGCATGGACTGCGACATCACGCTGCGGAACCTGGATCTGGCGCTGGGGCTCAGCGATCGGGCTCTGATGGATTTCTCCGACGTGCTGGCGGAGCGCTGCACGCTGGAGCAGGCCGTGGTGACCCACGAGAAATACCGGTCGCTGGACCTGCTGGCCGCACCCATGGCTGACAGGCCGCTGGCCCTGACGGTACGGCAGCTGGCAGCTCTGGCCCGCGAGATACGGGAGAAGTACGACTGGTGCCTGATGGATGCTCCCGCCGGACTGGGCCAAGGGTTCAAGATGGCGGCCTGCATGGCCGATCAGGTCATCGTCGTCACCACCACCGATATCTCCGCCATGCGGGACGCCCAGCGCACCGCCATGGAGCTGTCCGCCTTCCCCGCCAACGCGGTGCATCTGGTGGTGGGCCGCGTGTCCCGTAAGACGCTCCGGGCCCTGCACACCACCATCGACGACGCCATTGACACCGCCGGTCTGCCCCTGCTGGGGGTAATCCCGGAGGACGAGGACGTCCCCTACTGCCTGAATCGCGGTCTGGTTCTGCGGGATCGGAATTTCTACGCCGCCCGCGCCTACGAAAACATCGCCAAACGCATCATGGGCCGAAAAATGCCCCTGATGAAGATATAACAGAGAAAGGAGCGCCCCTCTATGAATATTGCTTTGATGGCGCATGACAACAAAAAAGAGCTGATGGTGCAGTTCTGCACGGCTTACTGCGGTATCCTGGCCAAGCACACCCTGTGCGCCACCGCCAGCACCGGCCAGCAGATCGCAGATGCCACCGGCCTGACCATCCATCGGTTCCTGTCCTTCACCCACGGCGGCGGCCAGCAGATCGCGGCCCGCATCGCCTACAACGAGATCGACATGGTCCTGTGCTTTGACGACCCCAACCAGAAGACCACAGATGAGGACGTGACCTATATCTCTCACCTGTGCGACCAGAACAATATCCCCTTTGCCAGCAATCTGGCTACTGCGGAGATGCTGGTGCTGGGCCTGAATCAGGGTTATCTGGACTGGCGCGACATCGTGAATCCCAAGAGCAAGCCCTTTACCGCCTGAACCGCCTTGACAACCGGCAAAAAATCGCCTATTATAAAGAGTGACCGCGTTGACTTTGCAGGAGTAACCCGCGCAACGCCGCCAGCAGAGAGGTGCGCCGCCGGCTGAAAGCGCACCGCGGCAGGACGGGCCAAGACAGCAGACGAGCGGGGATGGAAACATCCACGGCGCGCTCCCCGTAACAGGAGCAGAAAGGGCCGCACGGCGGCTGAAATTGGGTGGCACCACGAAGTGTTTGAACGCTCTCGTCCCAACGCAGGGGACGGGAGCGTTTTTTCACGCCGCCCGTGAAAAAAAAGGAGGCGTCTATGCAGTCTGTCATACGCTTTATCCACGAACACTACTACGACATCTTCATTCCGGTGACGGCGCTGGCTCTGCTGCGGCTGGCCATGTGCTTCGCCCAGCTGAAGCGCACCGCCGCTATCCGCCGGAAGAAGGGCGTCTACCATAGCGTGCGGGATGCCTACGCCGAGATCGGCGCATGGCTGGGCATGCTGCCCTTCCTGGCGCTGGCGCTGGCCGTACCGGCGTTCTGGCCGGTATGGGCTGCGCTCATCGTGGCTGGCGGCATCGTGGTGGGCAAGTTAGGCCGGAAAAAGGGTCTGGAGACAGACGACATCTACCGCGAGGTGGCCCGGGAGCTGAAGCACGAGGCGGAGGCCGAAGCCGCGCGGGAGGCGGCGTCCCACACGCTGGACAGCGGTACGGACGCCATCGGCGACGGCGCAGAGACACATTACGAAACGGAAAACACCGAAGATAAAGGAGAACATGACAATGGCTAAAATGACACCCCGCACCCTGTCGGGCTTCATGGAGCTGCTGCCCCAGCCGCAGCAGCAGATGGAACGGATGATGGATATCCTCCGCCGGACGTACAGCCTGTACGGCTTTACGCCGCTGGACACGCCGGTGATCGAGGCCAGCGAGGTACTGCTGGCCAAGGGCGGCGGCGAGACGGAAAAACAGATCTACCGCTTCCAGAAGGGCGACGCCGCCTTGGCGCTGCGCTTTGATCTGACGGTGCCGCTTGCCAAGTATGTGGCCCTGCACTACAACGACCTGTCCTTCCCCTTCCGCCGCTATCAGATCGGCAAGGTATACCGCGGCGAGCGGGCGCAGCGCGGCCGGTTCCGCGAGTTCTATCAGGCGGACATCGACGTCATCGGCGACGGCAAGCTGGACATCACCAATGAGGCGGAGATTCCCGCCATCATCTACCAGACGTTCACCTCCCTGGGCCTGAAGCGGTTCCAGATCCGTGTGAACAACCGCAAAATTCTCAATGGCTTCTACGCCATGCTGGGTCTGACGGAGCAGTCCGGCGACATCATGCGCACCGTGGACAAGCTGGACAAGATCGGCGCCGAGAAGGTCCGGACCCTGCTGATGGACGAGTGCGGCGTGGATGCGGAGAAAGCGGATGAAATTCTGGCCTTCATCGCCATCAGCGGCGGCAACGATCAGGTGCTCTCCGCGCTGGAGGGCTACCGCGGCCGGAACGAGGTGTTCGACGAGGGTCTTGACCAGCTGAACACCGTGGTAAAATACCTGTCCGCCTTCGGCGTACCGGCGGAGAACTTCGCGGTGGACCTCACCATCGCCCGGGGCCTGGACTACTACACCGGCACGGTGTACGAGACCACGCTGCTGGATCACCCTGAGATCGGCTCCGTCTGCTCCGGCGGACGGTACGACAACCTGGCGGAGTACTACACCGACAAACAGCTGCCCGGCGTGGGCATCTCCATCGGTCTGACCCGCCTGTTCTACGTGCTGGGTGAGCAGGGTATGCTGAACCCCGCGCTGCCCACCGCCCCTGCCGACGTGCTGATCCTGCCCATGACCGCCGATCTGGCCCCCGCTGTGACGCTGGCCACCCGCCTGCGCGCTGCCGGTGTCCGCACCCAGCTCTACACCGAGCAGAAGAAGTTCAAGGCCAAAATGAACTATGCCGATAAGATCGGTGTGCCCTATGTGCTGTTCCTGGGCGACGACGAGATCGCCGGAAACGTAGTAGGCTGCAAGGATATGGCCTCCGGCGAACAGACCACCCTGCCCTTCGACGAGACGCTGGCCATCATCCAGAAGGGTCTCGCCCAGCGCAGTGAAGGCACGGTCATCGTGGAATAAGCCGGCCAATCCAGAAAACAAATCGTAATATCTACCTTATTTTATACAAATCATTATCAAAATAGGAGGACAAAACAATGATGCAGATGCGCACACATACCTGCAACGAGCTGCGGCTAGAGCACGTGGGCCAGTCCGTGAAGCTGGTGGGCTGGATGGAGAACGTCCGCGCCGTGGGCCAGAATTTCGCCTTCGTGGTGCTCCGCGACTTCTACGGCACCACCCAGATCGTGGTGGAGACCGAGGACATGATGGCCATTATCCGCGACCTGAACAAGGAGTCCACCATCAGCGTGGAGGGCGTCGTCCGCGAGCGCGCCAGCAAGAACCCCAAGCAGGCCACCGGTGATATTGAGGTGGTTCCCAGCAAGATCGAGGTGCTGGGCCGCTGCCGCTACAACTCCCTGCCCTTTGAGATCAACCGCAGCCGCGAGGCCGACGAGCAGCAGCGTCTGAAGTACCGCTATCTGGACCTGCGGAACCCCGCGGTAAAGCAGAACATCATCCTGCGCTGCCAGGTGGTGGCCGCCCTGCGCGCTGCCATGACCGAGCACGGCTTTCTGGAGATCACCACCCCCATCCTGACGGCCTCCTCCCCCGAGGGCGCCCGTGACTATCTGGTGCCCGCCCGCAAGCACCCCGGCAAGTTCTATGCCCTGCCCCAGGCGCCCCAGCAGTTCAAGCAGCTGCTGATGACCTCCGGCTTTGACCGCTACTTCCAGATCGCCCCCTGCTTCCGGGACGAGGACGCCCGCGGCGACCGCTCCCCCGGCGAGTTCTATCAGCTGGATATGGAGATGGCCTTCGCCACTCAGGACGACGTTTTCGCCGTGCTGGAGGATGTGCTGCCCCCCATCTTCGCCAAATACGGCACCTACAACGTAGCATCCGCCGCGCCGTTCCGCCGTATCGCCTACAACGACGCCATGGAGACCTACGGCTCCGACAAGCCCGACCTGCGTATCGACCTGACCCTCACCGACATCTCCAATGAGGTGAAGGGCTGCGGCTTTGAGCAGATCGACGGCAAGGTGGTCAAAGCCATCGCCGCCAGTGACTGCACCCTGACCCGCAAGGCCATCGATCAGCTCTGCACCGACGTGGAGGTGCAGTCCGGCAGCAAGCCCTACTGGTTCAAGGTGGATGAGAACGGTCAGCTGGCCGGCGGCATCGCCAAGTTCATGAACGGCTGCCATGAGGCGCTCACCGCCAAGCTGGGTCTCAAGCCCAATATGCTGGTGGGCGTGGCGGCCGGCGACAAGGGCGCGGCCATCAAGACCGCCGGCGTCCTGCGCGGCAAGCTGGGCGCCGCCTGCGAGGGCCACATGGACAAGGAGCGCTACGAGTTCTGCTGGATCGTGGACTTCCCCATGTACGAGATCGGCGACGAGTCCGGCGAGCTGGAGTTCTGCCACAACCCGTTCTCCATGCCCAGCGGTGGGCTGGAGGTGCTGCTGAAGGCGGAGAGGGGCGAGATCGATCCCCTGACCATCACCGCCGACCAGTACGATCTGGTGTGCAACGGCGTGGAGCTCAGCTCCGGCGCGGTGCGTAACCACGATCCCGAGATCATGATCAAGGCCTTCGAGCTGGTGCGTCTGGGCGAGGAGGACGTGAAGAAGAAGTTCCCCGCCATGTACAACGCCTTCTGCTACGGTGCGCCTCCCCATGCCGGTATCGCCCCGGGCGTGGACCGCATGGTCATGCTGCTGGCGGGTGAAAGCTCCATCCGCGAGATCATCCCCTTCCCCATGAACAAGAACGCCCAGGATGTCATGATGGGCGCCCCCTCCGTGGTGGAGCAGAAGCAGCTGGATGAGCTGCACATCGCCATCGTGGGCGACGTGGAGAAGGACGACTGATGGCCACCCGCAAGCTCTACTATGAAAACGCCTTCGCGCAGGACTTCACCGCCGTGGTGGAGTCCTGTGAGGCGGTGAAGGGCGGCTTTGCCGTCGCGCTCGACCGTACCGCCTTCTATCCCGAGGGCGGCGGTCAGCCCGCCGACCACGGCACGCTGGGCGAGTCCCGCGTGCTGGATGTACACGAGAAGGACGGTGTCGTCACCCACCTGTGCGACCGGGCGCTGTCCGTAGGCGCGGAGGTCGGCGGCCACATCGACTGGGCGCGGCGCTTCGACCATATGCAGCAGCACTCCGGCGAGCATATCATCTCCGGCCTGCTGTGCAGCACGTTCCACTGCGACAACGTGGGCTTCCACATGGGCGCGGACGTGGTCACGATCGACTATAACGCCCCCATTACCTGGGAGCAGGCGCTGGAGGTGGAGCGGCGCGCCAACGCCTACATCTGGGCCGACCACCCCATCCGCATCTGGTATCCCTCGCCGGAGGAGCTGGCCGCCCTGCCCTACCGCAGCAAAAAGGCGCTGGAGGGTCCCGTGCGCATCACAGAGTTCCCCTGCGCGGACATGTGCGCCTGCTGCGGCACCCACGTGGCCCGCAGCGGTCAGGTGGGGCTGGTGAAGCTATTGAGCTGTCAGAAATTCCGGGACGGCGCGCGGCTGGAGCTGCTGTGCGGACGGCGTGCGCTGGACTATCTTTCCGCCAGCTGGGAGCAGGCCCGCCAGATCGGGCAGGCCCTGTCCGTAAAGCCCCAGAGCGCCGCAGCCGCCGTAGGCCGTATGCAGGAGGAGCTGCTGGCTCTGAAGGAAAAGGCTGCCCATCTGGAGGAGGCCGACTTCGCCCACACGGCAGAGCGATACCGTGATGCCGGAAACGTCCTGCACATCACGGGAAAGCTGGACGGCGACGGCGCCCGCCGCCTGTGCGACGCCATTGCCAGGGCCGCAGGCGGACGCTGCGCCGTGTTCGCCGGCAGCGACGGCGCCTACCAGTACGCCGTCATTGAGAGCGGCGGCGACCTGCGCCCCCTCGTCAAGGACATGAACGCCGCCCTCCATGGCCGCGGCGGCGGACGGGATGGCTTCGCCCAGGGAAGCGCCGCCTGCACGGCGGAGGATATCCGCAGCTTCTTCCAAAACCGGTAAATACTTCGCATCACGAAAAGTTTTTTCGCATTTTTGCCAAAATCTGTGTCCCGAAAGTGCGCATTTCCCGCACTTTCGGGGCTTTCCTTTTGGTGCGGAACATGCTACAATAATAGGCTGAGAGTATATGAGCCAAAAGGAGCCGCTATGCAGAATGAAAACAAGCTGGGCGTTATGCCCATTTCCAAGCTGATCTGGAACATGTCCCTGCCCATCATCGCGTCCATGCTGGTGCAGGCGCTTTATAACATCGTGGACAGCGTATTCGTCAGCCGCGTCAGCGAACAGGCGCTGACCGCCGTATCCCTGGCCTTCCCCGCCCAGAACCTGATGATCGGTCTTGCCACCGGTACCGCCGTGGGCGTCAACGCCCTGATGGGCCGGGCTCTGGGCGCACAGATGCGGGAACGGGCCGACCGCGTGGCCAACAACGGCGTCTTTCTGGCCGTGGTGGGCTTCCTCATCTCCGCCGTACTGGGCCTGACCTGCGCGGATCTGTTCTTCCGCTCCCAGACCCAGGTGGAGAACATCATCCAGATGGGCAGCGAATACCTGCGCATCGTCACCATCGGCTCGCTGGGCATGTTCTGCCAGATCATGTACGAGCGGCTGCTTCAGGGCACAGGCCGCTCCCTGCTGAGTATGTACACTCAGGGTCTGGGCGCTATCGTCAACATCGTGCTGGACCCCGTGTTCATCTTCGTGCTGGACATGGGCGTGGCAGGCGCCGCCGTGGCTACCATCATCGGCCAGTTCTGCGGCTGTGCGCTGGCCATATACTTCAACCATAAGAAGAACACCGACATCACACTGTCCATCAAGGGCTTCCGCCCCGACTGGTCCCTGATCGGCGAGATCTACGCCATCGGCCTGCCCAGCGTCATCATGGTGGGCATCGGCTCGGTGATGACCTTCCTGATGAACAAGATCCTCATCACCTACCACTCCGCCCATGAGACGGCGGCCACCGCCTTCGGCGTGTACTTCAAGCTGAACTCCTTCATCTTTATGCCGGTCTTTGGCATGAACAACGGCATCATCCCTATCGTGGCGTATAACTACGGCGCCCAGAACCGCCGCCGCATGATGGAGACCATCAAGCGCGGCACACTGTACGCCTCCTGCATCATGGTGGCGGGCACCATCCTGTTTCAGGCCATCCCCGGCCCTCTGCTGAGCATCTTCGACGCCACCGACACCATGATGGCCGTGGGCATCCCCGCCCTGCGCATCATCTCCCTGAGCTTCTGCATGGCCGGTGCGTGCATCGCGCTGGGCAGCTCGTTCCAGGCACTGGGCAAGTCACTGTACTCCATGGTCACGTCCATCGTGCGGCAGCTGGTGTTTCTGGTGCCCATCGCCTACGTGCTGGCCCGCTACGGCGCGTCCGTGGGCAACGACGATCTGGTGTGGTGGTGCTACCCCATCGCCGAGATCGCGTCCCTGCTGCTGACACTGTGCTTCTTCCGGCATGTGTACAAGACCATGATCGCCCAGATCCCCGAGGGGCGGGCGTAACAAAAAAGAGACGGACGCTGCAGCGTCCGTCTCTTTTTTTGCCGGTCTATCCTCTAT
>ENA-UAOI01000306-UAOI01000306.1-human-gut-metagenome-genome-assembly--contig:-NODE-306-length-19943-cov-6.632140_pt1 | contig 19943 bp, 10 predicted proteins | sample MGYA00243471_ERZ654561 | MGnify/ENA primary metagenome ERZ654561 (study PRJEB26926, sample SAMN06164393) | human gut metagenome | biome: ENVO:00009003; feature: ENVO:2100002; material: ENVO:00002003... | reverse complement strand
TGCAGCAGCGCATCCTGCAAGCGGAGCTTGACACGGTGGAGGAAAACCTCGAAGTCTTGCGGCAGCAGGGCAAGAACGTGTCGCGGGCGATGCTGAAAGGGCTGGAGAAGCGCAAGCACAACCTTGTGGCGAAGCTGGAGAAGGTGGAACACGCTATCAAGTCCCGCACGGATGATGTGGTGGACTTCAAGCAGATGGGCATCGACCACATCTTCATTGACGAGAGCCACCAATTCAAGAACTTGACTTTCAACACCCGTCATGACCGTGTGGCGGGATTGGGAAACTCGGAAGGAAGCCAGAAGGCCCTGAATATGCTCTTTGCCATCCGTACCATACAGGAACGCACGGGCAAGGACTTAGGGGCTACGTTCCTGTCCGGCACGACTATTTCCAACAGTCTGACGGAATTGTACCTGCTCTTTAAGTACCTGCGCCCGAAGGAACTGGAACGGCAGGACATCCGCTGTTTCGACGCATGGGCGGCTATCTTCGCCAAGAAGACGACCGACTTCGAGTTCAACGTGACAAACAACGTGGTGCAGAAGGAGCGTTTTCGCTATTTCATCAAGGTGCCGGAGCTTGCCGCCTTCTACAACGAGATTACCGACTACCGCACGGCGGAGGATGTAGGTGTGGACAGACCAAACAAGAATGAGATACTGCACCACATACCGCCCACACCGGAGCAGGAGGACTTCATACAGAAGCTGATGCAGTTTGCCAAAACCGGCGATGCCACTCTGCTTGGCAGGTTACCCCTGTCGGAAACGGAGGAAAAGGCGAAGATGCTCATCGCCACCGACTACGCGAGAAAGATGGCTCTTGATATGCGCATGATAGACCCGAACTACGAGGACCATCCCGACAACAAGGCAAGCCATTGTGCCAAGATGATTGCAGAGTATTACCACAAGTACGAGGCGCACAAGGGTACGCAGTTCGTATTCTCCGACTTGGGGACATACCAGCCGGGGGAAGGATGGAACGTGTACAGCGAGATAAAACGCAAGTTGGTGGAGGATTACGGCATACCGGCAAGTGAGGTGCGCTTCATTCAGGAGTGTAAGACGGATAAGGCTCGTAAGGCGGTGATAGATGCCATGAACGCCGGGACGGTGCGCGTGCTGTTCGGCTCCACAAGTATGCTCGGAACGGGCGTGAATGCGCAGAAAAGATGCGTCGCCATCCATCACCTTGATACACCGTGGCGACCGTCCGACCTGCAACAGCGTGACGGACGGGGTGTTAGAGCCGGGAACGAGATTGCCAAGCATTTTGCCGAGAACAACGTGGATGTCATCATCTACGCGGTGGAAAAGTCGCTGGACAGCTACAAGTTCAATCTGCTGCACTGCAAGCAGACGTTCATATCGCAGCTCAAAAGCGGAGCGATGGGCGCACGTACCATCGACGAGGGAGCAATGGACGAAAAATCGGGTATGAACTTCTCGGAGTATATGGCGTTGCTCTCCGGCAATACCGACCTTTTGGATAAGGCGAAATTAGAGAAGCGTATCGCCTCGCTCGAAGGGGAACGCAAGTCGTGGGGCAAGGGCAAGCGCGATTCGGAGTTCAAGCTGGAATCCAAGACGGGAGAACTGCGCAACAACACGGCTTTCATCGAAGCCATGACGGAAGACTGGAACCGTTTTCTTTCCGTTGTGCAGACTGATAAGGAAGGCAGCCGCCTTAATCTTGTCAAGGTGGACGGCGCGGATTCAACGGATGAGAAGGTCATCGGTAAGCGTTTGCAGGAAATCGCCAAGAACGCCACGACTGGTGGACTGTACAAGGCTGTCGGGGAACTTTACGGCTTTCCGATAAAGGTGGTCAGCGAGAGGACACTCAAAGAAGGTCTGGAGTTCACCGACAACCGCTTCGTGGTGGAGGGCAACTACAAGTACACCTACAACAACGGGCATCTGGCGATGGCAGACCCGATTGCTGCCGCACGAAACTTTCTGAACGCATTGGAGAGGATTCCGACCATCATCGACCAGTACAAGTCTAAGAACGAAGTGCTGGAAAAGGAGATTCCGCAGTTGCAGGAGATAGCGGGCAAGGTGTGGAAGAAGGAGGACGAGCTGAAACAGCTGAAGTCCGAACTCGCCGCACTGGACCGCAAGATACAGCTTGAGCTGGCTCCGGCTCAGGAAAACACAGAAGAGAACCGGCAAGGCAACGAGAAAAAACAGACGGAACAACAGCCGGAAAGCCCGCACGTGGACTTTGTACGCAGTCATTTAATTATAGGGAGACCCGGTTTATCGGAATCCAAAGGTGTAAAACTTTAATATCGAAGTCTTGACAGAAAAAGCCAGTGGTTGAATTTTTCACCACTGGCTTTAATTCTAATAATTTTTCAATCTAATATGACCGAATCTATAACGTTAAATCATAGATTATGTGTCTATTTGTGAAGAAAAAGACGTAACTTTGTATCAAAATCAAATAAGCATAACAATGGAGCCATCTATATACAGTTTTTCACTTTATACCGCACTGCCGTTGATGTTATTCTTCGGCTTTTATTTTTTGTTTGCAAAGACTCCTGAAAAGAAAATTTTCAAGAATTATCTCCGCTCCCGACAGATTATGGGTATAGCTATGCTGCTGCTTTCGGCAAATTATTCGGTACATTTCTTCTTTGGTATCCGATTCAAAAATGCGGATTCTGCCATATTGATGAACATGTCCACATACTTCCTGTGCTATTCTCTGTTCAGTTCGGCATTGATAATGTTGCTTGATCGTTTTTACATTACCAAACGGCGTGTGTGGACACATATCATTTTATGGATTATATTTTCAACTCTTTCCGGAGTTGTGTTGTTCCTGTTGCCAAGCGGAATCATGCAAAAATTCTCTTTATTTGCTTTAGCTGTATGGTTAGTCGTTTTTGGAGTCGTTTTAGCTCGCAGAGTCATAATTGCATACCGTAGAGCCATTCGGATTTTCAATGAAACTCAGGCGGATGATATAGGTACATATATCGAATGGCTTTCCATATTCACTTATTGGGCTGTTATCTTCGGTGTCGGATGCGGATTGCTGACATTTCTGCCAGACAAATATGTTTTTATCTGGATTTTGTCGTCAATACCGTTCTACAGCTATCTTTTCTACAGCTATCAGAACTACCTGCTGTTCTATGAACAGGTGGAAAATGCTTTTGAGCAAGATATACAGTCTGAAGAAGAACTTCTGACAGATACAGAAACAGAACCTGAAATAGTTTCTGAGAAAGAAGTTCCAGTGTCCTATACAGAAATTATAGAGAAAGTGGCCAACTGGATAAAGACAGACGGCTATGTCCAGCAGGGACTTACCATAAAAGAACTGTCCGAAATACTTCATACGAACCGTACCTATCTTTCCGCTTATATCAAGACTACGTATAAAATGACATTCCGCGAATGGATAACCGGTCTCCGGTTGGAGTATGCGAAAAACATACTGAAGGAGCATCCGGAGATCAATATACAGAAGCTGGCTGAGTCTTCCGGTTTTCTTTCCCGCAGTAACTTTATCAAATTATTTTCCGAGAAGGAAGGATGTACGCCTGCCAAATGGAAAAAAGCAAATCGGGAATAATTTGTGTACTAAAAAACATTGAAAAAGGTCTCAGAAACCCATTTTCAAAAAGTGCTCAAACGACAAAAAAAGTGCTAATTCGACAAAAAGGTGCTCTAACGACAATTTGAAAAGTGCTCAAACGACAATTTTTATAAAACGCTGTATTTTAACAGAAAAAGTTTTTGTAATATTTTGGGCGCTGAATGGCATTTATTACCTTTGGAGATGACAAAGATAATGAATTCAAGTTTATATGAGCAGAAAAATCACTTTTCTTACCCTGTTTCTGTGGCTGATGACGCTAACTTTTCCTGTCATTGCGCAGCAGAAAGCAGACACGACCTACACCTTCCGGTTCGTTCCGCAGAAGGACATGTTCTACGTGCCTTGGAATGGCAATGACACGGAACTTGCCCGCCTGTTGGAATGTATCGAAAACAACAAAGCAACAATTCTTGACGGCAAACTGCCGCTATTGGTTGACGGATACTGCAATTCGCAGAGCAGTGAAGTCAAGAACCTTGCAACAGCGAAGATTCGAGCCAACCGTGTGAAATCAGAACTGATTACACGAGCGAAAATCAAGGAAGAAAACTTCATTACCCGCAATCATGTGACAGAGGGTGATTTTGTCACCGTGCGCCTGACGGTACCGGTAAAGGAAACAGCCGTGACGGATGCGGAAGCAGAAGCACGACGCAAGGCGGAAGCCGAACGCTTAGAAACCGAGAAGCGTGCCGAGCAGGAACGGCTTGCCGAAGAGCAGCGCAAGGCGGAAGAAGCCCGACTTGCCGCTGAAAAGGCAGAAGCCGAGAAAACCGCTCAACAAAATACACTTGCCGACACGCTGTCGGAAACCAAAATCACAACTGATTATCATCTCTCCCTGCGTGCCAACCTGCTGCGCTGGGCTACCTTGACACCAGATTTAGGACTTGAATGGCGCATCTGTCCATCGTGGGGCATTGCCGTAAACGGCTCGTGGACTTCTTGGAGCTGGAGTGACAAAGACCGCCGCTATGCACTCTGGGAAGTGGCTCCGGAAGTGCGTTACTATATGGGTGAGAAGAAAGCCTGGCATCTGGGCGCGATGTTCAAGGCTGGACAGTTCAACTACAAGCTTTCCGAAGCAGGCAAGCAGGGCGACCTGATGGGTGGCGGCATCACCGCCGGCTATCAGCTGCGGCTGAACAAGGCACTGGCTCTTGATTTCAACCTCGGTCTGGGCTACCTGAATGCCGATTTCGAAAAATATGAAGTCATCGACGGTGTACGTGTACGCCGCGGCAACGAAACAAAGGACTGGTGGGGCCCCATCAATGCCGGTGTGACATTGGTATGGAAGTTATTCTAACACGGAGGAATAGAATATGAAAGCAAGACAATATATAAATATGATGGGAATGGCAGCCGCCGTGCTGCTCTCTTCCTGCGTGAAGGACACGCTCTATGACACGCCACACCCCGACAGCGGGAAGATTGCGGTGACAGCCGACTGGTCGGCCCGCGGTGAGGGTATCGACATACCTGCCACGTGGACGGTCACCATGGGTGACTATACGGGTACGGAGACTTCCGCCACCCATGCCCCCGACCATCTGTTTGCTCCGGGCAGCTACACCCTTGCGGTGTGGAACCCGACTGAAGGAATCACGGTGAACGGCACCACAGCCACCATTGCCGCAGCCACGGGAACCCGGGCAGGCACGGATACCTTTGTGAACAATGCCCCGGGATGGTTCTTCACCTATACGGAACAGGTGACCATCGAGAAAGACAAGGACTATCCGCTGACCGCCGCAATGAAGCAGCAGGTACGCGAACTGACGCTCATCATCAAACCGACGGGTGATGCCGCCGGACGCATCACGGAGATTGTTGCCCATCTGACGGGTGCAGCCGGAACACTCGACTTCGCTACCGATACCTACGGAGCCGCTTCAAACGTCGTGCTGCCCTTCACCAAGATTACCGAAGGTGACGATGCCGGCAAGTGGAAAGCCACGGTGCGGCTGCTGGGTGTGACCGGCACGGAACAACTGCTGACGGGTGAAATCCGCTATGCTGACGGCAACCCGAGCCCCACCACGCTGAAAAGCGACCTCACGGAAGCCCTCAAGGATTTCAACACCGGAAAGGGCGAATCGCTGACCCTCGGCGGAACGCTGGTTGAGACTCCCGAAGGCATGGAAGTGGACGGAGCCGAAATCAACGGCTGGGAAGAAGTGAAAGGTGATGATGTAAATGCCGATTTGTAACTAATAAAATGACAGATATAATGAAGACAAGATTTTTTGCACTTGCGATGCTCGCCCTCGCACTGGCAGCCTGCAACAACGACAACGAGAACCTGAACGGTGCCCCCGTGGCCGCCCAGTTTACCGCCGACATCGCCCCCGCCACCCGCGCCAGCGGAACTACCTGGACTGGCGGCGACCGTATCGGCATCACCGACATCGGCAACGATTCCCAGTACGGCAACGTGCCTTTCATCCTGAAGAACGGGAAATTTGAGGCAGAAGGAAAGGTCATCTATATCGAAGATACAAAGGCCCATACTTTCCGCGCCTACTATCCGTACAACGCGGCGGGAGGTATCCTCGCAGCCACGACCGATGCCACGGCGCAGCAGAATCAGTCTGCCATCGACTTCCTCTTTGCCACAGGAGCCACGGGAGACAAAAAAAGCCCGGTAGTGAGCTTCACCGACAAAACCGGCAAAGGCGGTGAAGACAACTCCTTCCACCACCGCATGAGCCGGATAACCCTTACCTTCGAGGCGGGCGACGGCGTGGATTTCAGCGTGGTCAAGCCTGAACGTTACACGCTGGGCGGATTGTTACTCACCGGTACGTTCAACACGGCCGACGGTATTGCCACCGCAGACAACGGGGCACAGACCGGAGAACTGGCCATGAATTTGGCAGACGGCGTTCTCACGTCATCGATCATCCTCTTCCCGCAGACAGTTGCATCCCTGCCGTTGGTTGTGAATTACAAAGGTCAGGAATATCATGCCACACTCACCGTGCCCGAAGGCGCACTGCGGGCGGGCAACAACTATACCTATACCGTCAAGGTACGCAACAAAGTCCTTGAAGTCAGCGAAGCCACCATTGCAAAGTGGAACGATATAGACGGTGGAGATGTGGGTGCTGACCTGTAGGATGTTAATAATTAATCGATTAGAATAAAGACTTATGAGACATAGATTATTTATCCCCGCAGCCACCGCACTGCTGTTCGCCCTCGCCGCCTGCACGCAGGACGAACTTGCTGGCGATAACCGTCTGCCCGAAGGTGAATACCCCGTCGTCATCCGTGCCACCGGATTGTCCGTAGAAGCAACGCCGCTGGCAGCCCCTTCCACCCGTGCCTCTGTGGACGGCGACTGGCAGGGCGTCACTTCCGTGGCACTCAAGATGGGCGATGCGGTAAAGGAATACACCGTAACGGCTTCTACCGATTTCAAGAGTGCCACGCTTTCACGCGAGAACGACCCGTACTACTGGACCAGCCGCGACCCGATTACCGTATCGGCATGGTGGCCCTTCAACAATGCCGACATCACACAGATGCCTGCCGTGAAGGTGGCCGAAGACCAAAGCAAATTGGCTGACTTCCAGAACAGCGACTTCATCTCTGCTGAGAACCGGAAGGTGGAATTTAACAACCCGACTCTTGAATTTACCCACCGCACGGCACGCGTGACAATCGAACTGAAGCCCGGCACGGGATTCACGAGCGTTGCCGGTGCCACGGTGATCCTCGTAAGCCTGTCCGCCGATAACGGCAACCCGACTGCCATCAAGACCTACAACGCAAGCGGCAACACCTACGAGGCACTGACCGCCCCGCAGACCGTTGCGGCAGGCAAGCCGTTCGTCAAGGTGGAACTCGGCGGCGGCACCTTCTACTTCCGTCCGCAGAACAACGTCGTATTAGAAGCGGGCAGCCGCTATAAATACACCGTCAAGGTGAACGCCACCGGCCTGACGTTAGAGGGTTGCACCATCGGCAGCTGGGCTGACGGCGGCGGCGAGAGCGGCACAGCCGAGGATTTGGGCTACATCTACGACAGCAACACCAAGACCTACACGGTCTATAACGCCAACGGCCTACTGGCATGGAACAAAGCCATACAAAAAGATGAATCGATAAATTGCACCCTCACCGCCGACATCGACCTGACGGGTAGGGAATGGACACGTTTAGACACATGGCCAGGCTACTCCGGCGTCTTTAATGGGCAGGGACACAGCATTACGGGATTAAACTTTTCAGCAGCGAGGTTTGGACTTTTTCTTTTTTTAAATCAAAGTGGAGTGATAAAGAACCTACAACTCATAGATGTGAATCTGGATGGCAGTAGTGGAGGAGCTGCTGGAATGGTGGACCGAAATCATGGCCAAATCATTGCCTGCTCTGTGACGGGAAAACTTACTGTACATAGTGGTGGTATAGCCAATGCAAATTATGGCGATATCATCGCTTGCTGGTTCAACGGCACATTGAAAGATGAGGCTGGCTGTGGAACTATAGTGCGTTTCAACTACAAGAATATAACTTCCTGTTATTGGGGAGGCAATGCCGAGCAAGGAGTACTCCGTAATGAAGGAGGAACGGTAGATGCCACGAAGGTGGACGGCGCGACCGTGAAATGGCAGACAGCCGTCGACGGCATGAACACCGCCCTCACCGGCAACGACTACCAGCGGACACTCGGCACCGGCGGTCTGCCCGTACTGAAAAGAAACAATAAAAACCCCTAAACAACACGCATCATGAAACGAACAAACATCCATATATTCGCAGCCCTCGCCCTGCTGTTCGCCCTCGCCGCCTGCACGCAGGACGAAGCAGGCTTCCTGTCTGAAGGGGCGGAAGGCACACCCATCGTCTTCACCGCCACGGGGCTGAATCCCGCCGCGACAGCCATCGCCGCCACCCGTGCCCCAGCGGACGGCAATTGGACGGGTGTGCAAAGTGTGGCAGTTCTGATGGACGGCATGGTGAAGACGTACAACGTGACGCCCTCCACCGCCGACCCCACCAGCGCCACGCTGACCTCCACCGACCCGTACTACTGGACCAACCACAACGACATCACCGTCACGGCGTGGTGGCCCTACACCGCTGGCGAGACAACCCCGCCTGCGGTAAAGGTAAAAGCCAACCAAAGTGCCCAGAAGGACTTTGAGACCAGCGACCTCATCGTAGCCAACGGACAGACGGTGACCTACGGCAGCCCCACGCTCCGCTTCACCCACCGCACGGCGCGGGTGACCATCGTTCTGACGGACTACACCGAGGGGCTGGCATCCGTGCAGCTGACGGGCCTCTCCACCGAAGGCGACAACCCGGATATAATCGTCCCGTATGACAAGGGCAGCAACACCTACACCGCCATCGTAGCCCCGCAAAGTGTGGCAGCTGGCACGGCCTTCATTACCTGCACCTTCACCAACGGCAAGACCTTCGTTTATAAGATGAAGAATGCTACCGACTGGCAGGCGGGCGGTGAATATACCTACACCGTCTCCCTCGCTGCGGCAAAAGACCTGGGCTATACCATAGAGAGCGACGGCAGCTACACCGTGACCTCCGCCGATGGCCTGATGAATATAGCCGAATTAGTGAACGGAGGTAAGAGCGACATTAACATTACCCTCGACACAGACATTGACCTCACAGGCAAAGACTGGACACCGATAGGCACAGACTACGACAACTCATACAAAGGCACCTTCGACGGTGGCGGCCATACCATTACGGGGCTGACCTTTACGACAAATGACGAATATGCGGGTCTGTTCGGCTGGCTCAATAGAGCTGGTACGGTGAAGAACGTGGTGATGGAGGGCGTACAGATAACATGCAATCAAATATATGGCGGCAGTATTGGCGGCGTGGCAGGATCTAGCTGGGGCACCATTGAAAACTGCTCGGTGTCGGGCAGCGTCAGTGGCACGGTGTATGTCGGCGGTGTGGTGGGTGTTCAAATAGGCGGTTCCATCACCGGATGCAGCTCCTCTGCCACAGTGAAGGGAATGGTCGATGTCGGCGGCGTGGCAGGTCAGACGAATTCGAGTGCCACCCTGACCGCTTGCTATGCCACGGGCAACGTGACCTTAGAAATAGACCCCAAAAAGAATATCGCTGGCGGCGGTCTGGTGGGAATGAACGCAGGAAGCAGCCTCCTTGCCTGCTATGCCACGGGCAACGTAACCAGTACGGGTAGTAGCACTGGCTATGTACATATCGGCGGCTTTTTGGGAAATAACTACACCACCGTGACCGCCTGCTATTGGAAGAACAATCATGAACAAGGTATCGGCTACAATAAGAAAAGCACCGAAGCCACGAAGGTGGACGGCACTGGCGTTACCTGGCAGAAAGCCGTTGATGCCATGAACACCGCCTTGCAGACCGCAGGCTCAGAGTGGCGTTACGAACTTAAAGGAGCATTGCCTACCTTGAGGAAGCAGTAAGCCGTTGCGGGCGGAAATGTTCCGCCCGCAACGAACATTAACCGAAGTATAACCCCAATAAAAAAAGGAGGACGTGATGGAACACACGGTGTAATACTGGTGTCATTGCAGATATAAATTTTAGCCCTTCCTATTCTTATGCGCAGTCAGGAACAGGTCGGTGGTCTATTGGTCTTAATTATAGAGGCCTTGAAATTTATACCATTCATTGCCAATCCGGATGTGGTGCTATAGATATAAATAAATTGGTATCATCCGCAAATCACCCATTTATTATTGGTGGGGACATGAATATGACTCCAAGCGAATTATCAGAATATTTACACAGGTACCAGGAGTAGGCCGGGAAATAGTGCTAATTTTGCATGTTGTGGTATGCCAACACATATTTCAGGTCGAGAATTAGATTATTTCCTTATCGATAGCAGATTACAGCTAAGAACATGTGTACTAAGATATCATAGGTGGGGATCACTATCCTGTGATATTGATATTTAGTTAACCAATTATATTTTTCATCAACAAACAGTGTCGCTGCGATATAAAATATTTTTCGGCTATGCCATACTTATGGCGGTCATCGGTAGCATGGCCGCCATTCTCATCCATGAACCTGCGAAGTTCCACGACCTATATGCGTATGTTGAATAACGGTATTTACACAAACAGCAAATGAGCGAACAATTCGTTACCACTACCAAGCATTTCCGCAAGCTGCTTGCCGCAGGCTATCTGTTGATAGTCCTGCTGGTGGGCGGCATCATCTGCACGTGGCTCGGCGAATGGCGCGACTTGGAGTTGCTGGAACGGGAGAACCGTGAAATCAACCGCTTCCGCAAGGAAACACACGATGCGTATGTGGGTGTGGTGGAGTTGTCACTTTTGGGCGAGTCGGTGCTGGAATGGGACGATAAGGATGTGGCGGCATACCGGCGGCAACGGATGACGGTGGATAGTATGCTTTGCCGCTTCAAGAGCCATTACGAATCGGTGCGCATAGACAGCGTGCGCCACTTGCTGGAGGACAAGGAAAAGCGGCTGTGCGCCATCATGGAGGCTCTGGAACAACAGGCGGACATCAACCGCCGGATAGCCAAGCAGGTGCCGGTGATAGTGCAAACGAGCAGGCAGGAAGAGCCGAAGAAACAGAGGAGGAAAGGTTTTCTCGGGTTGTTCGGCAAGAAACAGGAAGCACCTCCGACGACGACCACCACGATGCTTTACACACTGAACCGTGATATGATAGCGCAACAACGTGCCCAGAGCCATCGTCTGTCGGAATATGCCGACAGCCTTGCCAGCCGCAATGCGGAACTGAACCGCCAACTGCAAACCCTTATCCAGCAGATGGACCACAAGGTGCAGGCTGACTTGCTGGAACGGGAGGCGGAAATATCCGCCATGCGCGAAAGATCGTTCTTGCAGGTAGGTATCATAACGGGTGTCATGCTGCTGTTGCTTATTATTTCATACATCATCATTCACCGCTATGCCACCCGCATCAAGCAGTACAAACATAAGACAACAGATTTAATCGGGCAACTGCAAAAGTCCGTAAAACAAAACGAATCGTTGATAGCCTCACGCAAGAAAGCGATGCACACCATCACCCACGAGCTACGCACACCACTGACTGCCATACATGGATATGCGGAACTGATGCAGGACAACGAAGAAGAAAAGATAAGCGGTTATGCGGACAATATCCTGCAAGCCTCCAAGAGAATGACCGACATGCTCAACTCCCTGCTTGACTTCTTCCGCTTGGACAGCGGCAAGGAACAGGCGAATGTCCGTCCGTTTCGTTTGGAAAACATCGCGGAGCTGTTGCAAACGGAGTTTACGCAACAAGCAGAAGCAAAAGATCTTAAACTTACCATCGAGTGCCCGGAGGGTATTATCCTGAATGGCGACAAGGAGCGCATCATACAGATATGCGACAACCTGCTGGGCAATGCCGTCAAGTTCACGAATGCCGGAAGCGTTTCACTTGTCATAAGCTATGACGGCAATAGGCTGACCCTTGTAGTAGAGGACACCGGAACCGGCATGAGTGCGGAAGAACAACAGCGAGTGTTCGGAGCGTTCGAGCGGCTTTCCAACGCCGCCACGCAAGACGGTTTCGGATTGGGGTTAAGCATTGTGAAACAGATAGTCGGGATGCTTGGCGGCACTATACGCTTGGAAAGCGAAAAAGGAGAAGGCAGTCGTTTTACTGTGGAGTTGCCAATGAACACTGCCGATATTGGTATTGAAGAACAGACAGCCGCAGAAAGTCTGGCTCATATAGAAAGACCTTATTCTGTCATCGTATTGGACGACAATCCGATGGTATTATCCATGACAAAGGAAATGTATGCTGGTATAGGTGTGCATTGCGACACGTTCACCACTATTGGCGATGCAATGGAAGCCATGCGGCAGCACACATACGACCTCATGATAACCGATATGAAGATGCCGGAGATTAACGGCTATGAGGTGTTGGAGTTGTTACGCTCGTCAAGTGTCAGCAACTCGAAAGAGATTCCCATTGTCGTGGCGACCGCCTCCGGCAGTTGCAGCGAAGAGGAGCTGTTGGAAAATGGATTTACCGCCTGCCTGTTCAAGCCATTTTCCATTTCCGAACTGGTTGCTGTATCAGACAAATGCCTTTTGACAAGTACGGACAAGGATGAACTTCCCGACTTGTCCTCTCTGCTTGCATATGGTGACAAACGGGCGATGCTCGACCGTTTGATAACCGAAACAGAAAAGGATATGCAGGCTGTCCGGGAAATCATGGAGAGGAATGACCGCAAGGCGTTGGACGAATGGATGCACCGTCAGCGAAGTTCATGGGCTGTTATCCGTGCTGACAAACCCTTGTGGAACCTGTATGAACTGCTGCATCAAGAATCTGAATGTTCCGAAATGGAATTGCGGAAATGCGTGGATGCCATGCTTCGTATGGGAACAGTTATCATAGAACTTGCGCAAAAGGAAAGGAGGTCGTCGGATGAAAGTATTTGTGATTGAGGACAACCCCGTCTATAACGATTATGTCTGCAACCTGCTGAAGAAAGACAGCTTCGATACTATGTCGGCATATAATCTTGCCACTGCCAAGAAACTATTGGCAAAGTCAGAGGTGGATGATATTGTCGTTGCCGACCTACGCCTCCCCGACGGTGAAAGCATAGAATTGTTACGGTGGATGCGTGCCAACGACAAACAGCAGGTGTTTATCGTTATGACCAATTACGGGGAGGTGCATACGGCAGTGGAAAGTATGAAGCTCGGCTCAAAGGATTACATACAGAAACAGTTGTTGGAGGATAAACTGATACCGCTTATCCGCACCCTGCAAAAAGAACATGAAAAGCGACTACAATGGAACATTCCGATATTCGTCCGGCAGGGCGAAGCCTATCAGAAAATCAAGAAACGTGTGCGCCTTGTAGCCACCACCCGGATGAGCGTGCTGATACTGGGCGAGAACGGTACGGGCAAGGAACATATCGCACAACATATACACCAACAAAGCAAACTTGCCGATAAACCTTTTGTGGCAGTAGACTGCGGAGCCTTGTCCCCGTCATTGATACAATCCGCCTTCTTCGGACACGTCAAGGGCGCGTTTACGGGTGCCGAAGCAAACAAGACGGGGTATTTTCTGGAAGCGGATGGCGGCACGCTGTTCCTTGACGAAGTGGGCAACCTAACAATGGAGATGCAACAGATGCTGCTCCGCGCCATACAGGAACGCCGTTACCGTCCCGTCGGTGCAAAGGAGGACAAAACAGCCAACGTGAGGATAGTGGCTGCAACCAACGAGGATTTGCAGAAAGCCGTAACGGAAAAGCGGTTCCGGCAGGATTTGCTCTATCGCTTGCAGGAGTATGTGATAACCATGCCGCCCTTGCGCGACTGCCCGGAAGACATCATGCCATTGGCCGAGTTCTTCCGTGAAATGGCAAACCGTGAGTTGGAACGTGAAGTAAAAGGGTTTGCCGCATCTGCCCGTAATGCCCTGCTCGCCCATGCGTGGCCGGGCAACGTGCGCGAGTTGAAACAGAAGATACAGACGGCAGTCCTGCAATCAGAAGGCGATATGATAACCGAAGCCGATTTGGAACTTGACAATGAACCGTCCGCTACTTCCGCTTGTTTTACATTGAAGAGCGGGGATGAAGAAAGAGGACGTATCCTGCGTGCTTTGAAACAAGCAGCCGGTAACAAGAAAATGGCTGCAAAGATACTGGGTATCGGCAGGACAACGCTGTATAATAAATTGGTAGAGTATGGATTGAATGAAGAAAACTGACCGGAGTATGGCTGTAAATGGCAATAATTAATTAACTTTGCAATTGTATTTCAGAAAATAGCAGGCGATTGGGTAACTTTTCGCCGATGATATAGACATAAGACCGCAAGGCGTTTCGAGCGAAAATCTGGTAAATTGAAACTACGGAGACGATTGCGTGATGCTTATGCTATGCTTACGCATAGCGTGCATTCACGTACTCTCCGTAAAGGCTTTACCAGAGCCATCGCTTGAAAGTAGTGTGAATTGCACGCTACTTTTTTGCCTCGCCAAAAAGGAAAGAAAATACGTTATGGCGAAAATACAATTACTTGCCGTTATCTCAATAGATGGCTGTCCGATGAAACTGCATCCCCGGAAGCGGTTGCTTCAAACCGAAGATTACGGTATGGATGAAATACGTGCCAATGCCCTGTATAAGCTGACATCCGACTATTCGGTATCCGTACTTCAAGAATGGAGGGAGGAAGGTGGAAGCATTTGCCATTTGTTGGAAGTAACTGCCGGGAATACCGAATATGCCAACGGACTGTTACGGATGAACGTGATAGATGAAATCATACTATACGTTGTTCCAACCATCGACGGAAACGGAGCGCATTTTTTCAAGTCAGCACTACCTATGAATGACTGGCGGCTTATGGAGAACAAAACTTATAGGGACGGAGTAATCCGGCTTACCTATCATAAAGAGCCACGGGCATAAAATGTTCAGATTATGAACATCTTGGCGGGATTTCCGTGCTCAGAAAGTGAACACATGTTCAGAATCTGAACACATTTCACAAGGGATGCAATCAAGGATAAAATTATTTTTGAATTTTATCCTTCTGAAAAACAATGTAGTACAATTTTCTCACAATCTTTTCTCGTGTTTAGGGCTATGATTTGCACCATATATCAGTGTGCGCACACTGATAAACAAGTGTAAACCCTCAAAACAGAAAAGATAATGAACCATCTCATATTGGCGGAAACACAGTTTTTCGCCCTGATAAACGGAAAAGACAACGGTAGCACGGAAACGGCATACGGCGGATTCGTGCAGGAAGTAATAAACCTGTGCTACGGCGGCAATGATGCCAAGCATATTATTGTGGCGTTGGCTTTTGCCGAAATCGAATTACAGCACCATCCGCAGAACTTGTCGGTATCGGAGGAGAATGTCGTCACTGTGTATATCCGCAAGGCGTTATCATTCATCCGAAAGATGCAGAAGATGGTATCCGCTTCTGCAATTACCTCCGTGCCACCACTAACATCCACATCCGAAACCAAAGCCACAGTCCCAGCCTTGCAATGGACCGGTAATGCCGTCGAGTTGGTAGAACTAATCTATGCCCTCTACGCCACCGGCTGCATCAATGGCGGCAAGGCTTCGCTGAAAGAGCTTGCTCCTGTCCTCTATTCCTTTTTCGGTGTGGAGTCCAAAGACTGCTACCGCTTCTATACGGACATCAAACGCAGGAAAAGCGACAGTCGCACCTACTTCCTTGAAAAGATGCAGGACAAACTGAACGCGAAGATGCGACATGACGATGAATTGGAGCGGATGAGGAGATAAACGAATGCCAAACAAAGGATAAGCGGCCGGATTATACGGTTTCTTATCCTTCTTCATTTACAATCACTCTATTATCTGCCGGAAAGCCGATTAAAATCATTAACTTTGCAAGTATTAATCAATGACGGATGAAAATAGATAACCTCGAAATATTGAATGGACTGATTGCCGGAGCCGAAGGCGGGACAGTTGAGTTCAAAGAAACTACCGGGCAGTTGGAGCGTGGAATGGAAACTCTTTGTGCCTTCTTGAACGGTACGGGCGGCACGGTGCTGTTCGGTGTAACCGACAAGGGAAAGATTATCGGTCAGGAAGTGAGCGACAAGACGAAGCGCGATATTGCGGAAACCATCAGACGAATCGAGCCGTTTGCGACCATTGATATATCCTATACAGACATTCCGGGAACGAACAAAAGTGTTATAGCTTTATCAGCGGAAGAACAACGATATATGCGCCCGTTCACCTATAAGGGGAGGGCTTATCAACGGATAGAGAGCGTTACATCTGCCATGCCGCAGGGTATATACAACCTGTTGGTTATGCAGCGAGGCGGAACCTATGCTTGGGATTCCATGCAAAATCCCGGCTTGAAAATATCCGACCTTGACGAAACGGCAATCTTGGGCGCAGTACGTGGAGGAATCAGAGGCGGACGTTTGCCGGAAGGTTCTATGCAGGAGGATGTCCGAACCATCCTTGAAAAATTTGACTTGTTGAATGATGGAAAGCTGAACAATGCTTCCGTTGTCCTATTCGGACGGAACTTCTACCATTATCCCCAATGTCTGCTCCGTTTAGCCCGGTTCAAAGGAACGACAAAAGATGAATTTTTAGATAATCAGCGTGTGACAGGCAATATATTCAACTTGCTGGATGCTGCAATGGCATTTTTCTTCAAGCATTTGTCCCTTTCCGGTAAAATTGAAGGTTTGTACAGAGAAGAGGAACTGAATGTGCCATATAAGGCATTGAGAGAATGTTGCATAAATGCTTTTGCACATCGTGTTTACCATCGCCCCGGCAGTTCAGTCGGGATTGCTATCTATGATGACCGCGTGGAGATTGAAAACAGCGGAACATTTCCGCCTGATATTACCATTGAGAAACTGTTGGGTGGCCACAATTCCGAACCACAAAATCTGATAGTAGCCAATGTGCTGTACAAAAGTGCAGTATTGGAGAGTTGGGGACGTGGCATAGCCCTTATGGTAAACGAATGTCGCCGTGTCGGTATTCCGGATCCGGAGTTTCATACCGACGGCAATGCTGTATGGATTGTGTTTCATTATACAAGAACTACAGTAGGACAAGACCCCACAGCACCCCCACAGCAACCCTATAGTAACCCCACAGTAACCCCACAGTTAGGAAAACTGTTGTCTGCTATTGGGAACAACACTCTCTCTGCTAAAGAAATCATGGAGAAAACGGGAATGAAAGATAAAAGGAATTTCTTAAAGAACTATATCCATCCGGCAATAAATTCCGGTTTGGTCCTTTCACTTTATCCCATAGGCTCCAAGAGTCCGCAACAGAAATACTATCTTACTGATAAAGGTAAAGGTTTCCTGCAACAATAACGGGTATGGCTAAAAAGAAGAAACATAAGAATGATGTAAAAACTGATTTACCGATAATCATGGATTATGGTATCGGCAGTATATCCGTTTATGACCCGGCAGACATAATGCCATACAACGAGCCGCCAATTAGCGAACAAATCCGCTTCAAGAAACTCGGCAAAGAGATGAAATCCGAGTTCAAGTGGCTGGTATCTTCCGTAGTGATTGAGTATTGGCAAGAAAACCGACAGATACCTTTCGGTGAAGAAATGTCGAAACTCAGAACCAGACTGTTGAGAATGTTTGCCGAAGAATACAGCATACTGCTTAAAGACGATACAGAGCTGAAAAATTATTTGCTGACGCTTGCCATTACCACCATCAACAAGCATCTCAAATCTGAGAATAAAAAGAGGGTGTCAAAACTCTCTTTTTAACAAAATTACCCTTGCTACAGATATCTGTGACAGGGGTAATTTTCATATTTTGGGTGTTTTGACACATCCCCTTTTTCATATATAAAGGAATCTGTTATTTCTGCTGCAACAGGTGTTTCAAGTTTTCATCATTTGCGATACGTTCCAGTTCCTCTTGAACAATCTGCTTCACTTCCTCCTTGATGCGCCTGTAATTCGCCTGAACCGTTTCCTTCATGCGGTCGTTGCCGTCCCCGTCCGTAAAGTCGGTAATGACGGGGATTTTCTTGTAGGCTTTCTCCTCGCGCTTCACCTTCTCGGCATCCACGACAATCTCGCAATGGAAAATCTTCTGCTCGATACGCTCGTTGAAGTTGTCGGATACCGAACCGACAAACATACCCTGCGTCAAGCCGGAAATCTTGCTCGGCGGGATGAGTGAATCCATCTGCGTGTTGATGGAGGTGGAAACATCCTGCCGGTTGATGGAAATGGACTGCCGTTTCTGCAACACCTTACCGAAGCGTTCGGAAAGCGTCTTGGCGGTTTCACCCACCACCTGACCGGAAAAGATATTGCCGACGGTGTTCATCACGACCTTCGCTTCTTTATCACCGTAGTCGCGCACCAACTGGCTGAAATCCTGAAAGCCCAGACACACGGCAACCTTGTTGCTTCGCGCGGTGGCGATAAGGTTGTCCAACCCCTTGAAATAAATCGTGGGCAGCTCGTCGATGATGACCGACGACTTCAGCATCCCTTTCTTGTTGATGAGTTTCACGATACGGGAGTTATACAGACCGAGAGCGGCCCCGTAGATATTCTGACGGTCGGGATTGTTGCCCACACAGAGTATTTTCGGTTCTTCGGGGTTGTTGATGTCCAGCGTGAACTCGCTGTCCGACATCACCCAATAGAGCTGCGGGGAAATCATCCTTGACAAAGGGATTTTCGCGCTTGCTATCTGCCCCATCAACTGCTCCGCAGCCCCTCCGAGCCATGCGTCCATGAACGGAGAAAGATAGTTTTCCAATTCCGGGTAAGAGGTCAGTATCGGGAAAATATCCTCATAGCGGCGGTTCAGGAACTCAATCGCATGGGGGAACGTGCAGTATTTGCCGCCTTGATAGATTTTGAGATACCATATAATGCTGGCAAACAAAATAATAGGTGATTCCACAAAGAAGTCGCCCTGCTTCTGCACCCACGTTTTATTGAGGTTGAGCATTATCGTATAGGCACTCTCGTAGGCATCCGTAATATCCTCCATGAAATCCGGGTGGATGGGATTACAGCGGTGCGAGCGTCGCGGGTCGTCGAAGTTTATCACATAAAACTTCGGCTTCACCTTGTAACCCTCCGGGTGGTTCAGCAGATGGTTGTATGCTATCGTGGACAAGTCGCTGAATTTGAAGTCGTACACATACATCGAGAAGCCCTTTTCTATCTGCTGCTTGATGAAATTATTTACCACTGCATAGGATTTACCGCTGCCCGGAGTACCCAACACGATGGAAGCCCTAAAAGGATTCACGACATTGATCCAGCCATTGTTCCAACGCTTTTTGTAGTAAAACCGTGTCGGAAGATTGACCGAATACTCGCTTTCGATAAGCCGCGTTTCCTGCATGAAGCTCTCGTTCTCGTTGTTGAACACATCATCCATGAGGTTGTGCTTCAACAGGCGGCTCATCCACAGACCGCCCATCAGCAGACAGACATAACCAGCTCCGACGGTCAGAATATACAGCCCTGTTACCGCCTCTATCGGTAGAGGCAAAGCCAGTATCCACCAGTTGAAGAAGAACAGCACGAAGCCGGCGGCAAGAGCCGTCCAGATTCGTCCCCAAGTGATTTTCTCGCCCTTCACGCCCTTTGTCCCCAGACAGGACAAGGCAAGCAGTAGGACGGCAAACAGTTTCGTGTACAGGATGGAACGGAACAGCCCCGCCGTGCGGTTGAAGTTCATCAGGATTCTGTCCACCACACCGATGTCCATACCCCAAAGCCGGATGGCTTCGT
>ENA-UAOI01000295-UAOI01000295.1-human-gut-metagenome-genome-assembly--contig:-NODE-295-length-20409-cov-4.240149_pt1 | contig 20409 bp, 19 predicted proteins | sample MGYA00243471_ERZ654561 | MGnify/ENA primary metagenome ERZ654561 (study PRJEB26926, sample SAMN06164393) | human gut metagenome | biome: ENVO:00009003; feature: ENVO:2100002; material: ENVO:00002003... | reverse complement strand
GTGGAACGCACCGGCCATGAAGGGGTTGTCCTCCACAGCGTTGCAGAACACCACCAGCTTGGCGCAGCCCAGCCCGTCCTGAGCGCGGGTCAGGTGGGCCGTCTCCTTGATGATGCGCCCCATACGGGCCACCGCATCCATGTTGATGCCCGCCTTGGTGCTGCCCACGTTGACGCTGGAGCACACCAGCTCCGTCTGGGCCAGCGCCTGAGGAATGGATCGCAGCAGCAGCTCGTCGCCCTTGCTGAAGCCCTTCTGCACCAGAGCGGAGTACCCGCCGATAAAGTTGACGCCGCAGGTGTGGGCCGCCCGATCCAGTGTCATGGCGAAGGGCACGTAGTCCTCGGTGTCGCAGCTCCCCGCCACCAGCGCCATGGGCGTCACGGAGATGCGCTTGTTGACGATAGGGATACCGAACTCGCTCTCGATGTCCTCACCGGTGCGTACCAGCTTCTCCGCGCGGCGGCAGATCTTGTCGTAAATTTTCCGGCAGCAGCGATCCGCGTCCTCGCTGACGCAGTCCAGCAGGGAGATGCCCATAGTGATGGTGCGGATGTCCAGATGCTGCTTGTCGATCATGTCGATGGTATCGAAAATATTCTGCAAACTCAGCATGTCGCGTCCCTCTTTTTTTACAGCTTGTGCATGGCGTCGAAGATGTCCTCCCTCTGGATGCGGACAGACAGTCCCCGTCCCTCGCCGTATTCCTTCAGGGCGGTGCGCAGCCTGTCAAAGGGCTCCTGACACAGCGTCAGGTCCACCACCATCATCATGGTGAAATACCCCTCCATAATGGTCTGACTGATGTCCAGCACATTGATCTCGTAGGCCGCCAGCGTGTTGCACACACCGGCGATGATGCCCACCTGATCCTTACCCACCACAGTTACGATCGCTTTCATGTCCTTCACTCCTTCTTTGGATGATATTTACTCCATCTCGTCCAGCGTCAGCTGGAACGAGCCTAAAAAGTGCTCACGGAAATACCGCAGCTCCGGCATGTCATAGCTCTCCAGCGCCTCCGCCGTCTGCCGCGCCGCCTGCCGGAACTCCTCGTTCCCGGCCTTCAGCTCCTCCAGGCATTTGATATGGGCGCTGAGCTTGTCCGCCGCCTTCACCAGCTCCTCCACCTCCGCATCGGCGGGGCGCAGGATGTTCTCATAGATGGGCCGCAGCTCCGGCGGCAGCATGGCCAGCAGCTTCTGGTCCGCCACCTCCTCCACCTTGCGGTAGGCCTCCCGTATCTCGGGGTTGAAGTATTTGATGGGCGTGGGCATGTCGCCGGTGAGGATCTCCCCCGCGTCGTGGTACAGCGCCGCTGCGGCCACCGCACCGGCATCCACCTGCCCGCCGAAAAACTCGTTCCGTATCACTGCCAGCGCGTGGGCCAGCACCGCCACCTGATGGCTGTGTTCCTGAATATTCTCCCGGACGCTGTTGCGCATCAGCGCCCACCGCTCGATGTAGCGCATCCTGTCGATATAGGCGAAAAAGTGATTCATTATGTCAACTCCCCTTGCAGTATCTCCCCGTCGACGCCAGTGATCTTCACATCCAGTATAACGTTATGCAGCCCATCCGCCGCCACGCCGACTTCCATATAGTTGGGGGCGTGGCCGGTGTAGAGGCCGTCCTTGGCCTGCTCAAACAGCACAGGGTACACCTGCCCCACGCAGCCCTCCAGATACGCGCGGTGCATCCGCTCCGCCGCCTGTCCGGCCCGGGCAGTCCGCTGCTCCTTGACAGTGGGCGGTACCTGTTCCATGGCCGCGGCCTTGGTACCGGGGCGGATGGAATAAGGGAAGATGTGCATGGCTGCGAAGCCGCATTCCTCGATGAATGCCAGCGTCTGGCCGAACTCCTCCTCCGTCTCCTCCGGAAACCCGCAGATGAGATCTGTGGTGACGGCGGGCCGGTGGAAATACTGGTTCAGCAGCCGCACCGACTCCCGAAACCGCGCCGTATCGTACTTCCGGTTCATCCGCTTCAGCGTGGCGTCACAGCCGGACTGCAAAGACAGATGAAAGTGGGGACACAGATGGGGCAGCGCGGCGGCACGGCGGCAGAAGTCCTCCGTGATGGTACGGGGCTCCAGACTGCCCAGCCGCAGCCGCATATCCCCTGCGGCGGCGGATACCGCCTCCAAAAGGTCGATGAGGCTCTCCCCGTTTTTCAGGTCGCGGCCCCAGCTGGAGATCTCGATACCGGTGAATACCAGCTCCCGATACCCCTCCTGCCGCAGGTGCTCCGTCTGGGCCACAGCCTCCGCCTTGGGCAGGGAACGCACCGGCCCGCGGGCATAGGGGATGATGCAGTACGTGCAGAAATTGACGCAGCCGTCCTCCACCTTCAGCATGGCGCGGGTGCGTTCCGCCATGCCGCCTGCGGGCAGCACCTCGAATTCCCTGCGGCGCAGGGCGTCGTCCAGCATCGTCACCTGCTTCTCGCGGCCCACTTGCTCCAGCAGGTCCAGAAATGCCATGCGGTCGCCGGTACCGGCGATGAGATCCACGTCCAGCCCCGCCGCCTCCTCCGCGTGGGTCTGCACGTAGCAGCCGCAGGCGGCCACTACCGCGTTGGGGTTCAGCTTCCGGCATCGCCGGATCATCTGCCGCGACTTCTTGTCGCTGACGGCGGTGACGGAGCAGGTGTTGACGATGTAGACATCCGCCTTCTGGTCGAAGGGTACCAGCGTGTGACCCCGCCGCACCAGCTCCTGCTCCATGGCCTGTGTTTCATATTGATTCACCTTGCATCCCAAGGTATAGATAGCTGCCTGCATGGGATTCTCCTTGCACTTTCCGTCGAATATCGGTATAATATATCGTATCGCTTTTATCGCCGCGATAGCAGTCCAATGGTAACGCTTTATTATACTGGATACTTCCGCCGGTGGCAAGCCCTCCGGCCCATGAAATTGAGAGGTTTTTCCCATGATCTATCTGGATAATGCCGCCACCACGCCGGTACCCGCCGCCGTGGCTGACGCCATGTACGACGTGCTGACCCATCACTTCGGCAATCCCTCCTCCCAGTATCCCGCGGGGCAGGAGATGAAAAAAGCCGTGGAGGATTGGCGCGCCGTGATCGCCGGTGCGCTGCACTGCCCGCCGGAGCGCCTGTATTTCACCTCCTGCGGCACGGAATCGGACAACTGGGCCATACAGGCCGCCATCTGGCAGGGACGCCACACCGGCAAGCACATCATCACCACCGCCGTGGAGCACAGCGCCGTGCTGGAGCCGTGCCGCTGGCTGACACAGCAGGGGTACGAGGTCACGTACCTGAAGCCTGACCGCACCGGCCACGTCGCTGTGGAACAGGTGGCGGGCGCCCTGCGGGACGACACAGTGCTGGTGTCCATGATGCTGGTGAACAACGAGACCGGCTGCATCTTCCCCGTGGCGGAGACGGCTCAGCTCCTGCGTGACCGAAAATCCCGCGCCCTGCTGCACTGCGACGCGGTGCAGGGCTTTCTGAAGGTTCCCTGTGAGCCGGAGGTCTGGGGCGTGGATATGATGAGCCTGTCCGCCCACAAGCTGGGCGGCCCCAAGGGCGTGGGCGCCCTGTATATCTCGGAGCGCTTTCGGAATGTCCGGCCCCTGCTGCCCGGCGGCGGGCAGGAGCGGGGCCTGCGCTCCGGCACGGAAGCCACCGCCCAGATCGCCGGCTTTGCCAAGGCGGTGGAGCTGCGCCTGACGGACTATGACGCCAAGCTCGCCCATATGGCCGCCCTGCGGGACTACTGCCGTGAAAGGCTGCTGAGCATCCCCGGCATGGTGCCGGTGGCCGCCGGTACGGCCCCCCACATCCTGGCCATGTCGCTGGCGGGCTACCCCAGCGCCAATATCGTCACCGATCTGGGCGCCCAGGGCATCTGTATCTCCGCGGGCTCCGCCTGCCACCAGGGCAAGGCCAGCCACGTGGTGTCGGCGCTGGGTCTTGACAAGCGCACCGCCGCCGGTGTCATCCGCATCTCCTTCTCCCCCGAAAATACGGAAACAGACGTGGACGCCCTGTATGAGGCGCTGAAAGCCCATCAGGCCGCCCGTTTTCCCATGCTTTGAGAGGTTCTTCATCATGCAGAAAGCACTCCGCCGCGATAAGAGCTTTTATCGCTATCTGGCTCGTCTCACCGCCCCCATCGCACTTCAGAATCTCATCACGTTTTCCCTTGGGTTGATCGATACTTTAATGGTCAGCCAGCTGGGAAACACGGAAATGGCCGCCGTCACCACCGCCAACGTGCCGGTGTTCCTACTGATCTCCATTGTATTCGGCGTACAGTCCGGCGTCGGAATCCTCATCAGCCAGTACTGGGGCAAAAAGGATCTGGAAAATATCAGCCGCGCCATGGGCGTAGCCGCCTATCTGGGCGTGGGCATCGCCGCCGTGCTGGCTGCGGCGTTCTTCCTCTGGCCCGTGGAGATCATGGACTTGCTCAGCAACAAGCACGAGCTGTCGCTGCTGGGCGCGCCGTACCTGCGCATCATCGGATTTTCCTACGTGTTCAACATGCTGTCGTCCATCTACGTCAGCGCCCAGCGCAGCGTGGAGAACTCCTCCTTCGGCATGAAGCTGTTCGGCATGTCCACCGCCATCAACACCGGCATGAACTACCTGCTGATCTTCGGCAAGGCGGGCTTCCCCATGCTGGGCGTGGAGGGCGCCGCCGTAGCTACTCTCATCAGCCGCGTGGCGGAGTTCGCCGTGTGCCTTGTCTGCGCCCTGCGCAGCAGGACCATTCCCCTGCGCCTGCGGGCCTTTTTCCACCCGGGCTGGGAGATGTGCCGCCGGTTCATCAAATACTCCTCCCCCGTACTGCTCAACGAGATCGCCTGGGGCCTTGGCAACAGCATGCTTACCGTGATCTTGGGCTACACCGTGAACTCCGTGGAGTATCTGGCGGCCAACGCCGTCATGGGCAACCTGAACCGCCTGTTCCTGGTGGTGTGCTTCGGCCTGGGCGCCGCCACCGCCGTCATTGTGGGCAAGGCCATCGGCGAGGGCAAGAGCCATCAGGAGGTGCTGGACCTGAGCCACACCCTGCTGTGGGTCACCATTCTGGTGGGTCTGGCGCTGGCGGCGGTCGCGCTGGTGCTGGTGCCCCTGCTGTTCCAGCCCATCGTGTTTCCCCTGTTCAAGCTCTATGACCAGACAGCCCTGATCGCCACGGCGCTGGCCGTCACCGGCTTCGCCTCCATCCCCCTGCATGCCTACTCCATCACCGCCGTCACCGGTGTGCTCCGCGCCGGAGGCGACGTGTTCTGCTCCGCCGCACTGGACATCTCCCCCCAGTGGCTGGTGGCCCTGCCTTTGACGGCGGTGATAGCACTGGTGATGGACGCCTCCTGCTGGTGGGTGGCTGCCGCCGTGCAAGCCGAGTCCCTGCTGAAATGTCCCCTGTGCTGGTACCGCATCCGCAAGGGCCGCTGGATACACGACGTGACACTGCCGGAGGGGCGTGACCTATGACCAGTCTGTTCGTCTGCCCCCTGTGCGGCGGTACGCTGGTCCGGCAGGACGGCGCCTACCGCTGCCCCGCCGGTCACAGCTTCGACATCGCCCGCGAGGGCCACACCTATCTGCTCCCCGTGAATCGGAAGCACTCCAAGGCCCCGGGCGACGACAAGGCCATGGCCGCCGCCCGCTGCGCCTTCCTCTCCAGGGACTATTACGCCCCACTGCGTGATGCGTTATGTGAACTCTCCGTTTCCCTGACCGGCGACGCTCCCGCGGTGCTGGACAGCGGCTGCGGCGAGGGATATTACACCGCCGCCATCTACCGCGCCCTGTGCGGGGCCGGTAAATCGCCCCGCGTGGCCGGTACGGACATCTCCAAATTCATTCTCCGGCTGGCCGCCAAACGGGAACATGCGCTGGAGCTGGCTGTGGCCTCCTCCTACCGCCTGCCGGTGGCGGACGGAAGCATCGACCTGCTGTTGAACTGCTTCTCCCCGCTGGCCATCGAGGAATTCCGCCGCGTCCTGCGGCCGGAGGGTCACTTCCTCTACGTGGTCCCCTCCGCCATGCACCTCTGGGAGATGAAGCAGGTGCTCTATGACCGCCCCTACCCCAACGAGGTGAAGGAGACGCCCTACGATGGCTTTCACTACGTCACCATCCGCCATGTGGAGGACACCATCCACCTGAACAGCCCCGCCGATATTCAGGCGCTGTTCGGCATGACCCCCTACTGCTGGAAAACGCCGAAAAGCGGCGTCGAAAAATTATGTAAACTTGATGCACTGGACTGCCGCATTGCCTTCGACATCCACGTGTTCCAACGAGAAAGCCGGTGAACCCTATGGAAGAAACCACCACCCATCCCCGCCGCGCCCGCCGCAGGAGACGCCGCAGTCTGCTGCCGCTGGCCATCCTGCTGGCCGCACTGGCCATTGCCGTGCCGGTGATCCTGAGCCTGCTGCCCCGCCAGCCCCGTGTCGAGCCGGAGCCGGAGGACCCCCATGCGGGTCAGGTCTATGTCAATGACGGCGCCAACATGGTCTGGCTGACACCCCACAAAAATCTGGCGGTAAACCCCTTTACCGCCAACGATTTCACCCGTGATGAGAACGGCATCCTCCGCTACACCGGCATGTCCGGCACGGTACGGCTGGGCGTGGACGTGTCCGACTATCAGTCCGGAACGGACTGGCAGCAGCTGGCCCGGCAGGGTGTGGACTTCGCCATCCTCCGCGTGGGCTATCGCGGCTACACCCGGGGCGCTCTCCGCGAGGACAGCAGCTTCCGCACCTTCGTCCGCGGCGCACGCGCCGCCGGTATCGACGTAGGCGCCTACTTTTTCTCCCAGGCCGTCACGGTGCAGGAAGCCATTATGGAGGCCGACTACGTGCTTGGCCTGCTGGATGGCGTGCCGCTGGACCTGCCGGTCTACTTCGACTGGGAGCCGGTATTCGCCGACGATTCCCGTACCGCCTCCTTCGATGCCTCCCGTCTGACCAACATAGCCGCCGCCTTCTGCCGCGTCGTGGAGCAGGGCGGCTGCTCCGCCGGTATTTATCTGAACCGGCAGCAGGGGTATTACCAGTACGACCTGAGCCGTCTGGCCGACTGGTCCCTCTGGGTGGCAGATTACAACGACTATCCCGATTTCTACTATGCCTTCGACATGTGGCAGTACAGCGACAGCGCCGCGCTGGATGGGGTGCCCACTCAGGCGGATCTGAACTTCCTGTTCGTGCCCTCACCGCGGGGGTAGGCGCGGATAAATGCAAAAAAGGGAGCCTGTCCGATGGACAAGCTCCCTTTTTCCGGATTCGGCGGAGCGCTCCCTGTACTTTTTGACTTGGCGGCCCCTGCGAGGTGCGCACAGCACCGCCGCAAAAACGCAGCAAGGCAGCCTGCGGCGGATGCCGCAGGCTGCCCTGTTGTTTACCTGATTCAGTTCTTTTTGCCGCCGTGGGTGGCCTTCATACGCTTCTCGTGATTCAGGATGGTCTTGCGCATACGCAGGCTCTTAGGCGTGACCTCCAGCAGCTCGTCGTCCGCCAGGAACTCCAGACACTGCTCCAGACTCATCTTCCGGGGCGGTACCAGACGCAGTGCCTCATCGGAACCGGCGGCGCGCATATTGGTCATCTGCTTCTTCTTGCACACGTTGACCGTAATGTCCTCCTGCTTGGGGGAAACGCCCACGATCATGCCCTCATACACCGGCACGCCCGGGCCGATGAACAGAGCGCCGCGCTCCTGAGCATTGAACAGGCCGTAGCCCACGCTCTCGCCCGTTTCGAAAGAGACCAGGGAGCCGGTGTTGCGGCGGCTCAGGTCGCCCTTATAGGGGGCGTAGCTGTCGAACACGCTGGCCATAATGCCCTCGCCGCGGGTATCCGTCAGGAACTCGTTGCGGTAGCCGAACAGGCCGCGGCTGGGGACCAGAAACTCGATCTTCATCCGGCTGCCCACGGGGGTCATCTCCAGCATGTCCGCCTTGCGGCTGCCCAGCTTCTCAATGACCGCACCCACGCTCTCGCTGGGAACGTCCACTACCAGGCGCTCGATGGGCTCGCACTTCTTGCCGTCTATGGTCTGGTACAGCACACGGGGGGGCGACACCTGGAACTCGTAGCCCTCGCGGCGCATGGTCTCGATGAGGATGGACAGGCTCATCTCACCGCGGCCCGCCACGTTGAAGGCATCGGCGGCGCCCTCGATCTCCGTGACACGCAGGGACACGTCCTTCAGCGTCTCGCGGAACAGGCGCTCCCGCAGCTGGCGGGAGGTAACGAACTTTCCCTCGCGGCCGGCGTAGGGGGAGTCGTTGATGGAGAACGTCATCTCCATGGTGGGGGCACTGATCTTCACAAAGGGCAGCGGCTCCACGCAGTCCGGCGCGCAGATGGTGTCGCCGATGGTGATGTCGCCGATGCCGGACATGGCGATGATGTTGCCCGCCGTGGCCTCGGTGATGGGCTTTTTGCCCAGACCGTCAAACTCGTACATGCTGACGGCCTTGGCCTTCTTGGCCGGCGCGTCGGGATCGTGGTAGTTGCACACCGCGATCTCCTGATTTTGCTTCAGTACGCCGCGCTCCACGCGGCCGATGGCGATACGGCCCACGAACTCGTTATAGTCAATGGCGCTGACCAGCATCTGGAACGGCTGGTCCAGGTCGGCCTCCGGCGCGGGGATATAGTCCAGAATGGTGTCGAACAGAGGCTTCAGGTCGGTGCCCACCACATCGGGGGAGTAACTGGCGGTACCGTTGCGGGCGGAACAGAACAGCATGGGGCTGTCCAGCTGCTCGGCGGTGGCATCCAGATCCAGCAGCAGCTCCAGCACCTCATCGACGACCTCATGGATGCGCTGGTCGGGCCGGTCGATCTTGTTGATGACCACGATGACGCGATGGCCCAGCTCCAGGGCGCGGCTGAGGACGAAGCGGGTCTGGGGCATGGGGCCCTCCGCCGCGTCCACCAGCAGGATAACGCCGTTGACCATCTTCAGGATACGCTCCACCTCGCCGCCGAAGTCGGCGTGGCCCGGAGTGTCCACAATGTTGATCTTGGTGTCGCCATACTGGATGGCGGTGTTCTTGGCCAGAATGGTGATGCCGCGTTCACGCTCCAGATCGTTGGAGTCCATGACTCGCTCCACCGTTTCCTGATTCTCGCGGTAGACGCCGCCCTGCTTGAGCATCTGATCCACCAGTGTGGTCTTGCCGTGGTCGACGTGGGCGATGATCGCCACATTTCTCAATTTCTCGTTCTGCAAAGGTAAGACCCCTTTCTCTCGGGTATAAATTCACTAACCTTTGTATTATATGCTCTCAAAGAGGTGATTGCAAGCCTTTTCCCCAACTTTTTCTTTCTTTCACCGTTGACAAACCCGCCGCATCTGCGTTACAATGGCAGTCGTGGTATGTCTCAGTAGCTCAGCTGGATAGAGCGTGCGCCTCCTAAGCGTAAGGTCGGGGGTTCGAATCCCTTCTGGGACGCCAGATAATAACGCCGAAAGCCTTTGTTTTCAAGGGCTTTCGGCGTTATTACTGATCTGAGATCTTTTATTCTCTCGCTGGCAGGGTGAACTTGCTCGAACGACCGTCCGCCCTATCCGATACTTGTCTTTGGTATCGGATAGGGCGGACAAATTTTTACAGGTCTGTTGCTTTTACTTTTCTGTCACAACCAATTCGATGCCGCGTTGTCAGAGCACTTCCTTCGAGACATAATTGGCGCTTTTTCCGCTGACGGCGGACTCGAAGTCTGCCACCAGCGGGTGCTTGTGCCAGCGGTGCAAATCCTCTGTGAGCCGGTAGGCGGTCAGCTGGAAAAACGGCAGGAACAGCAGGGGCGTCAACAGCGGGTCCGGTGAGGACGGCACAGGCAGATCTCCGCCGTCATCCGTGAAAAAGAACGTCTTTTCCGTGACCAGCGATGCGGCGCGGCTGAGTTGGGCGCCCCGCGCCCGATCATGCGGGTCGGACGCAAGGAAAAACAGGGTGTGGTTGGGCGTCAGGTGCAGCTCCGGGCCATGGAGGAACTCCTCCAGCTCGTAGGCACAGGCGGGTATCTGAAGCGTCTCCATCAGCTTCAGCGCCGCCTCCCGTGCCACGCCCCAGGCGGCGCCGGCTCCCGCGATGCAGACGGTCTGCATGGCGGACAGCTGCCGGTAACGGCTGCGCAGCAACGCCTCCCCTGCCGGGATGGCCTGCTCGTAGGCGTCTGCCCATTGTGCCAGCTTCTGCCGCTCTGCCGCAAGGCCGTCCTCGGAAAGCCGTCCGGCAAGGTGGGCGCTCCGCAGGGCGAACAGGCACAGGAACAGACACAGCGCCGTGACACCCATGGTCACATAGCCCACGGACTCCTGCCCGCAGCCGTAGTCGATCAGCAGATCTGCGTGCGTCCGGAAGTCGCTGCCAGGGTCAGAGGTGATACCGATAGCCGTACGTCCTTTGGCGCGGATGGTGTCCAGCGCGTGCAGCGCGTTGGTGCTGTACCCGCTCTGGGAGATGACCACCGCCAGTTCGTCCGCCGGCAGGCAGCTCTCATAGGCGCAGAAGGTGAACGGCTCCGTGACCAGCACCTCGCAGTCCAGCCACTTTCGGAGATAGGGACGGACGCACAGGGCTGCGTTATAGGACGAGCCGCTGGCCACCAGACGGAGGATGCGGACGGGACGGGCGGCAAAGGCCGCCGCCAGCGGCTCCTCCCACTGTCCCGCCAGCTGCTGCCGGAGAACGGAGGGCGTCAGGTATACATAGTCCCGCATGGTGCGCTTTTCCATCAGGCTCCCTCCCTTACATTGTCAGGTCGCCGTCCTTGCTGATCTTGTTGAATATGAGCAGGGAGAGCAGGGTCATCACGGTCAGCACCGTGGCCATGGCGGAGGCGATGCCGTAGTTGCCCCGGACGATCTGGGTGTAGATGGCCACTGTCAGGGTCTGAGTCTTGCCGGTATACAGCAGGATAGCGGTGGACAGCTCGCTGATGAGCGTGACCCAGCTGAGGATGGCGCCGGACAGAACGCCGGAGGACATCATGGGCAGCGTGACGGTAAAGAACGCCTTGGGCTTGGAGCTGCCCAGCGACAGGGCCGCCTCCTCCACATACAGCGGTATCTGCTGCAGAATGGCCACAGAGGAGCGGATGGTGTAGGGCAGGCGGCGCACCACCAGCGCCACCACCATGATGAGCATGCCGCCGGTGAGCACCAGCGGCTCCCGGTTAAAGGCGGAGATCATGGCAATGCCGATGACGGTGCCGGGGATGACATAGGGGATCATGGAGATCACGTCCACCGCGCCGGACAGCACATTCCGGCGGCGCACCGCCACATAGGCGATCAGCACGGCCAGGAACACCACGATCAGCAGGCTCACCGCCGGGATGACGATGGTGTTCTGGATACTCCTGCCCAGACGGGAGAACATGTCCTGATAGCTCTGAAGCGAGTAGCCGGCCACATAGATCTGTCCGCTGGTCTTCAGGAAAGAGGTGTACACCACATACAGCTGCGGCAGGATGGAGATGCCGACGACTACATAGGTGATAAAATGCACGATAAAGTTGGAAAAGCCGTGGAGCTGCTTCTTTTCGATGCGGTGCAGGGCGTTCATGGAGAAGGCCTGCTTCTTCGCCACAAAGTTCTGGGAGAAGTACACCACCATGGTGATGAGGATCGCGATGATAGCGATGGCGGAGGCGAAGCCCTTGTTCTGGGACACCTCGCCCACGAATTCGTTGTAAAGAATGACGGTGAAGGTACGGTAGCCCTCTCCGATCAGCATAGGAGTTCCGAAGTCGCTCATGGCGCGGACGAACACCAGCAGAGCGCCGGCCAGCACGGTGGGTGAGATCAGGGGCAGCACCACCGTGAAAAAGCGCTTGAAGCCGGTGCAGCCCAGATTTTCGGAGGCCTCCATCAGCGAGGCGTCCATTTTGCTCATGGCGCCCTGCACATACAGAAACACCAGCGGGAAAAGCTGGGTGACAAACACCAGCATGATGCCGTTGAAGCCGTAGATATCCGGCATGGTGATGCCGAACAGGTCGGAGAGGAAGTTGGTGATAACGCCGTTGCGGCCCAGCATCATGATCCACGCATACGCGCCCACAAAGGGGGCGGACATGGTAGCCATGACGATGCACATCCGCAGGAGCTTTGCGCCCCGGACCTTAAACACCGACATGAAGTAGCCCAGCACCACGCCGACGACCACCGAAGCGATGGTGGCGGCGATGGAAACCTTGAAGCTGTTGAGCAGCGTAATGGAATAATACTTACGGGAGAAGAACTTGGCAAAGTTCTCCAGCGTGAAGTGTACGCCGTCAGAGAATGCCATCTTCAGCAGCAGGCTCAGGGGATACAGCAGGAAAAGTGCGTACAGCAGCAGGATAACAATGGTCGTCCAGCCCCATACGTCCAGCCGAAACCGTTTACTGTTCTGTCTCATAGTCTCAGCCCCTCAAATAGTTCTTTGTGCCGTCCTCGGAGAAAATGTTGATCTTCTCCTCCTTCAGTGTCAGGGTGACAGCGCTGCCGGGCTCCAGCTTCTCGTCGATGGCGGACTCCTGGATCAGCTCCACGCTGGCGCCGCCGGTCAGCTTCAGGTAGTAGTGGGTGTTCAGGCCCAGATACACGCTGTCCTCCAGCACGGCGGAGAGGCCCCCTGCCTTTTCGTCAGCGTGATGTACCACGAATTCCTCGGGGCGGACGGAGACCTTCACCGGCCCGTCGGGGATGGCGCGCCAGCTGTCGCGGGTAAAGCGCTCACCGGTAGGGAACACCAGCGTGCCCTGCTCCATGCGGGCATCGAGGATGTTGGTGCGGCCGATGAACGTGGCCACAAACGTATTGGCGGGACGCTGATAGATATCGCGGGGCGTACCGATGTGCTGGATCTTGCCGGCGTTCATCACAGCGATGGTATCGCTGATGGACATGGCCTCCTCCTGATCGTGGGTGACGTAGACGGTGGTGATGCCCACCTCACGCTGGATCTTGCGAATGGCCTGCCGCATCTCCAGGCGCAGCTTGGCGTCCAGATTGCTCAGCGGCTCGTCCATCAGCAACACGTCCGGCTTGATGACCAGCGCACGGGCCAGCGCCACGCGCTGCTGCTGGCCGCCAGACAGATTCTCCGGCAGCCGGTCGGCGTACTGCTTGATCTGCATGATCTCCAGAAAGCGGTCTGTCTCCCGGGCGATCTCATCCTTGGGGGTCTTGCGGTTCTTCAGACCGTAGGCCACGTTCTTGGCCACGGTCATGTGGGGGAAAATGGCGTAGTTCTGGAACACCATGCCGATGTTGCGCTTGCTGGGCTCCTTGTCGTTGATGCGCTCTTCGTTGAAGTAGAAGTCGCCGCCCTCAATGGAATTGAAGCCCGCGATCATGCGCAGCAGCGTGGTCTTGCCGCAGCCGGAGGGCCCCAGCAGCGTAAACAGCTCTCCGTCGCGTATCTCCAGATTCAGACCCTCGATGACGGTGGTGTCCCCGTACTGCTTCTTTGCGTTTTGAATGGTGATCTTGCTCATAGTCCTCTCGCCTTTCTTGATGCAGCAAGCCGCCCACCGCATGCGGCAGGCGGCTTGCCAAATAGGAAAATTTAGAAGGTGCCCTGATATACCTCGGTGAACTTGTCCACGATCTCGGCCTTGTGCTCATTGACATACTGCTGGTCCAGAGCCACCGTCTTGATGTCGGAGGCGGGACGGAAGTATTCGGGATAGCTGACGTCATCACGGACGGGACGCAGATCCAGATCGTTGCAGAGGATGTTCTGCACTTCCTGGCTCAGCACGAAGTCGATGAACAGCTTGCCGTTCTCGGGGTGGCTGCAGTTCTTGATCAGGCCCACGGTGCCGGGGGTCAGAACGGTGCCCTCCTCGGGATAGACGATGGCGACATTGGCGCCGGAGCGGGCCAGCGAGATACCGGCCTCCTCGTAGGTCAGCACAACGGTCATCTCGCCGTCAGCCACGGACTTCCAGGCGGCGCTGGAGCCGCTGGCCAGCTTGCCGTCCAGATTCTTGATGAGATCGGAAACAAAGTTCCAGCCCTCCTCGTTCTCCAGCGTCAGGCCGCCGAAGTCGGTGAGGATGGTCTCAATGTGCATCATAGCGGAGGAGGAGGCGGTGGGATCGGCAGAGGCGATCTTGCCCTTCAGCTCGGGGTTCAGCAGATCCTTATAGCCCTTGATCTGGATGTCGCCGATCAGGTCGGTGTTGTACATCAGAATGGCGCTGTCCAGATTGTAGTTGGTGCAGTAGCCCAGCGTGTTGCGGCAGCTCTCGATGAGGTTGGCATCCTCGGGGCTGACGTAATCCTGGAATACGTGCTTGTACTCGGAATAGGAGGACTCGCCGCCGCCGAATATCACGTCGCAGTAGGGGGCGTCGCCCTCGGCGTCGATACGGGCCAGCAGCTCGCCGGTACCGCCGGTGATGACCTCGACCTCAATGCCGTAGCGCTCCTCGAACAGGGGAACCACCGCATTGACCTGCGCATCCGTGGCAGCAGAGTAGATCACGAGCTTCTTTTCCTCTGCCGCCGCGCCGTCATCGCCGGCAGCGGGCTCGTCCTTCTGGGTGCCGCAGGCTGCCAGAGACAGAACTGTCGCCAGTGCCAGAAGCAGGGTCAGTATTCTCTTGATACGTTTCATGTTTTCTTGCTCCTTTTTTGTTTTTTGCGGGGGTATGACTTTATTATAGAGCCATTGAAAAATGCGAAAAGCAAAAATCATGCACAAATCCGGGACTATTCTACACACCATTCCCGTCGTTTCGCATAAGCCGCACATCCTGTGCATACTGCGTGGGCGAGCAGCCGATCTTCTTCTGGAACACGCCCCGGAAATAGCGGTACTCCGAAAAGCCGCAGGCCTCGGCGATCTGGCTGATGCTCCTGTCCGTCTCCCGCATCATGGCCGTGGCCTTCTGCAGGCGGAAATGGGTGAGATACTCCGAAAAGTTGATGCCCGTCTCGCTTTTGAAGCGGCGGATCAGCAGCGTCTCGCTGTAATGGAACTTCTGGGCCATAATGCCGATGGTGATCTTCTCCGGATAGTGCTCCTCCACATAGGCCATGACCTGCCGCACCGGCTGGCTCTTGCCCTGCTGCACCGGCAGCTCCCCCAGCGTCTGGGTGGTATCCGTCTGGCGGGCCAGCTCGTGGGTCATCAGGCGGTGGTGCTCCAGCTTCTGCTGGGCAAAGCGGATGGCCTCCTCCAGCTCGGAGGCCACCACCGGCTTGAGAAGATACCGCTGCACGCCGCTGTACATGGCGCGCTTGGCGTAGTCGAAGTCGGAGTAGCCCGTGACCACGATGGGCACGAAGAAGTACAGCCCCCGGGTCTGAAACAGCGCGTCCAGTCCGTCCATCAGGGGCATGTTCACGTCCAGCAGCACGATATCCGGCCGGTGCTGGCGGATCATCTCCGCCGCCTCCTCGCCGTTGGAGGCCTCCAGCGGGATGCCGCAGTTCAGTCTGGCCCAGTCCGTGCAGTAGATGATGCCCTTCCGGATCAGGGGCTCGTCCTCCGCGATCAGAACCTTGAACATGTCAATGCTCACCTCGTTTCATCCGCAGTGTCACGCGGGTGTATACCATGTATTCGCTCTCCACAGTGATGGTGCTCTCCTCGCCATACAGCAGGGCCAGACGCCGGGCGATGCTCTGCAGCCCGCTCTGGCGCACGTCCTTCTGCGGCGCGGTCAGAGAGCGCCGCACCTCCTCCAGCCGCTGAGGCTCGAAGCCGGTGCCGTTGTCCGTCACCACGATCAGCAGGAAGCCGTCCTCCATCCGCGCCGTCAGGTCGACATGAAGGGCCTGTTTGCGCAGGAATCCGTACTTCACGCTGTTTTCCACCACAGGCTGGATCCACAGCTTCGGGATCAGCACGTCCTCCACACCGCCGGCTATCTCTATACGGTAGGAGAACTGGCCGTTCTGACGGAAGCGGATGATCTCCAGATAGTCCCGCAGCTTTTCGGTGTCGCTGCCCAGCGTGACCATGGAGCGGCTGGTGTCGGTACTGTACCGCAGCAGCGTCGTCAGACGGCGGATCATCTCGTCCGCCCGCTCCGGCTCGCCCAGCAGAATGGCGTAGCGGATATTCTCCAGCGTATTGTAGAGGAAATGCGGATGGAAGCGGGATTCCAGCTGAGCGATCTCGGCGCTGTTGTTCAGCTTCGCCAGCTCCATGTTCCGCCGGTTCAGCTCGTTGATGGTGTCCAGCATGGAGTTGATATGCGCGGCGATCTCCTGAAACTCGTCGCCGGTATCCAGCCGGATCTTGTGATCCACATTGCCCTGCTGGATGATGCTCAGCTCGTCGTGGAGCGTCTCCACGGAGCGGGAATTGCGGCTGGCGATCTCCCGGGAGACGCGGAGCAGTGTGAAAAAGAGCACGCCGAACATCAGCACAGCGCACAGGCAGCCGATGATGTAATAGGTGCCCCAGTGCCCCCGCTGCAGCAGTGTGTATACCACAAGCCCACCCACCGCGGGCTGCCCGGCGCTGACCATATACTGCTGGCCGTCTCTGGTGAAGCGGGTCTTTCCCGCACCGGTGAAGCGGTTGAGGGCATCCACCATTTCGGCGTTGCTGGCCACCATGACGGTGCCGCCGGTATCCGTGACCACATAATCGTAGGGCAGGCGTCCCATGGAGCGGTTCCATTCACTGCCGTCCAGCAGCAGGAAGGCATAACCCAGGCCGTCCAGCTGCCGGGCAAACAGCAGCCGGGAACCGCCGGCCGTCATGTAGTAAATGGTGGTATAGACATCCGTGCGCTCCGTCAGCCGCGGGATGACGGACTGGCAGAAGTACAGCAGATGGCTGCTGGGCTCCGCCATGGTGGAAAAGGCCGCGGCGCCGTCTCCGTTCAGCAGAAGCAGGTCACTGACCCGGTGGGAGGAGTAACTGAAGCGGTGGAACTGATAGGACATGTTCAGCTCGGTGATCTCTCCCGTGAGGAAGGACTCCATGACCGCCATGTTGTCCCCGCTGCGCAGATAGTCGGCGCAGGACAGGTAGGTGTCCCGGAATGCCTCGGTGAGCTGGCGGTTGTACTCCCGGTTCTCATAGTAGGTGTAGCCCTCGGAATAGATGGCCAGCAGCACGCCAAACAGCAGCAGGAACGCCGTCAGGAGCACGGCGGTGCTGCGGGTGATCTGCGTCTTCAGCCGTTCCTGAAAGCGGGGCGCGGCGTCCGCCGCCCGTTTCATCCCGCTCATAGGGGCCGCAGCCCCCGCCGGGCCGCGCTCTCCAGCATCAGCGCGGGGTCGCAGCCCGCATCAAAGGGAAACGAGCTGTGAGTATGCATATCCGCCGTTGCAAGCATTTTGCAGCACCTCCGTTGAAGTAGTTGGCTGTATTATAGCACACCGCCGTCACATGGCAAGCAGCTTGTCCACCAGCTCCGCTATAGCGTCGTGCTCGCAGTCGTGTTGGAGCACGATGTCCGCCAGCGCCTTGATCTCCGTGAGGGCGTTGCCCACCGCGATCCCGATACCGGCGTGCTCGATCATGTCCCGGTCGTTCAGGTAGTTCCCGGCGGCCGCCACGTTCTCCGGCGGAATGCCCTCCATACGGCACAGCTCCAGCAGTGCGCTCCATTTGCCGACGCCCCGGGGCGTGATGTCGATGACACCCGGGTCACTGGACACATAGTCCAGCGCAAGACCGCCTCCGCGTATGGCGGCGACAGCCCGGCCCACGTTGCCGCTGGCCATCATGACCCGCACGCCCGCCAGCGGCAGCTCCTCCGCCGAGGTGTAGACCGCCGGGCGGCAGCGGATGCTGTCGGTGTATTCCCGGACGCCGGGGGTCATGCGGCTGACGCCCATGTAGCCGGCGGCGATGACGTAGAGCACACAGTCGTTGTGCCCCAGACACGCGCCGGCCAGCGCACGGACGCTTTCCGCGTCCGCCAGATGCAGCGACAGCACGGCGTCGTCCGCCGCACGGAGGATCTTGCCGCCGGTGTTGCAGATGACATAGTCTGCCTCCCGGTGGTCGCCGCACATGTTCCACATGTCAAATTCGTTGCGGCCCGAGGCGAAGCACACCACATGTCCCGCCTGCCGGAACCGGCGCAGCGCCTGCCGTGTCTTTTCCCCCAGTCGGTGATCGCGGCCCACGGATGTTCCGTCGATATCCATGGCCAGCAGCATGCGGCCCGTTATTCTCTTATCCATCGGTCACAGCGCCTCGCAGCCGGGCATCAATACGGGAACTGGCGGTAATAGCGCCGGATCTCCATGGGATGGCGGTTGACCTGCTCCATGTGGGCGTCAATGCGCTGGGTGACGGCGTGGGTCACCAGATGGGAAATGTCACCCCGGAACGCAGGGCTGATGCCGGTGAGGGGGTAGTCGGCAGCGTCGATAATGGTGTAATTGCCGCAGACCCGGGGCAGGAAGTTCTTCACACGCTCCGACAGCGGACGCTGGGCGTCCTCGCCCATAAAGAGGGTCACGGGCGTGTCCTTGTCCACGATCTCCAGCGTACCGTGGAAGAACTCGGCGGCATGGATAGACTTGCTGCGCAGCCAGTGCTGCTCCTCCCAGTAGCACATGGCGTAGGAGTAGGTGGAGCCGTACTGGTTGCCCGCGCCCACGAAATAGTGCATGGCGTCATTGCAGTGCTGCTCCGCAAAGGTCCGGCCGAAGTCGTCCGCCGCCTTCTCCGTCTCCACCAGCGCCTGGGGCAGATAGCGGTCATACTCGGCGTACTGCTGCTCGTACTGGGGGAAGTCTCCGGCCAGCTGCATCAGGCGGTCCGCCAGCATGAAGAACTTCAGCTGCTCGTTCTGGGGATAGCGGATGGCGTAGTCGCTGAGCTTCTCCAGCGGGGTATCGGCGGTGTCCACGAAGCCGATGACCACCGCGCCCTGCGCCTTGGCCTTCTCCACCGCCGCCACCACCTCCTGCGTGGTGCCGGTGACGGAGGACAGTACGATCACCGTGTCTTTGCCGATGCGGCGGTTGCCGGTGGTGTTGTACAGCGCGGCGTTCTGCGCGATGATCTCCATGCCGCTGTACTCCTGCACATGGTTCTGGGTCTGCAGCGCGGAGGCGTAGGTGCCGCCGATGCCCAGATAGCAGATGTTTTTATAGCCGCGGCCCGCCACATCCGCCGCGATGCCCTCGATCTCCTTACGGATGGCCAGCGCACCGGCCACGCTGTCCAGCTGCTTCTGCTCGTCAAATTTTATCATAGCTTCCTATCCTTTCTGTTTCAGAATGATCCGATCATTTTTTTGTAGCCCGACGGCTACCGTACATCGTTATCATAGCATAACGCATACGGCCACGCAGGAAAAAAAACTGCACATTTCAGGAAAAAAGCTGTCGGTTTTGCATATGCCGACAGTGGAAGTCTTGCGTGGATTTTGTGCTTTGTGCTATAATTCTGTCACTATCGGACAAGGAGGTCAGTACAGAATGGAGCTGGGACTTTTTACCTGCGGCTACCAGTATACGAATATAGAGTCGGCCTTTATTGACGCGGCGGCCTTCGGCTATGATTTTATCGAGCTGTGGGGCGGACGGCCCCACGCATGGGCGCCGGATATGGACGCCGGACGCGTCGCACAGCTGCGGGAGCTTTCCGCCCGGTACGCCGTGCCCATCCGCGTCTACACGCCGGAGCACAACGGCTATCCCTACAACTACATGCTGGGGGACGAGGGACAATGGGAGGACTGCATGCGCTATCTGGCCCGCAGCATGGAGGTATCCTCCCGGCTGGGTGCGTCCCGTACGCTGATCTCCGTGGGGCACGGCGGCCATACGGAGCCGGCGCAGCGCCGGGCGCGGCTGCTGCGCTCGCTGCGCCGGCTGGCATCGGAGGCGCGGCAGGGCGGGCAGGTCATCCTGCTGGAGCCGCTGTCGCAGTTCGAGTCCAACACCTGCACCACCGCGGCGGAGCTGGCAGAGGTACTGGCAGAGCTGAACGATCCCTGCGTGCTTCCCATGTGCGACGTGGTGGCCTCCTTCGTACAGGGGGAGACAGCGGAGACGCTGTACCGGCTCACCGGCGGGACCATGGCACACCTGCACATTGCGGACAGCGACGGCCGCAGCGAAAACCATCTCCTGCCGGGAGACGGAGTACTCCCCCTGCGGGAGCAGCTGCAAGCGCTGCGGCGGGCCGGATATGACGGCGCGGCCACCATCGAGCTGGTGTCCATGTATACGGACGATCCCACTTATTACGCAAAATGCGCCATAGAAAGGGTAAGAGAGCTGCTATGAAACGGATCGGATGCGTGGGCGATAACTGTGTGGATCACTACCGTCAGACAGGCGAGGATCATTTCGGCGGCAACCCCGTCAATGTGGCCGTCTACACCCGCCGCCTGGGCGGCGGTATCTCCTATGTGGCTGTCTCTTATACACATCTGACGCTGCCGACGATCTTACGCGTGTCGATCTCGG
>ENA-UAOI01000286-UAOI01000286.1-human-gut-metagenome-genome-assembly--contig:-NODE-286-length-20821-cov-5.302514_pt1 | contig 20821 bp, 20 predicted proteins | sample MGYA00243471_ERZ654561 | MGnify/ENA primary metagenome ERZ654561 (study PRJEB26926, sample SAMN06164393) | human gut metagenome | biome: ENVO:00009003; feature: ENVO:2100002; material: ENVO:00002003... | reverse complement strand
CAATAACAATTACTTTTCTCATATTAATTAAAAAGTTATTGGTTGATGTAAATTGTCCGAACCTTTTTCCAATAAAGGTTCTGAAGAACGATGCCCCATAAGGGCTGCATCTAAAGCCCTTTCAAATAAAAAAGTAAACTGACCGTTTTTATCCATAATATTTTTCATATCCCATTGTTTCTCACGTCCTATAGGATTTTGCTTAAAATTCCAATTCAAAACATTCCTTTTATAAAAATATTTTATAGCCCTTGAATTCGCATCCTGTTCCGTACTCGTATATTTATGCCTTTTGTTTTCCTTACTGCGAGATCTATCCCGTAGGGCACTCAAAAAACTAGGAACTGCCACTTTCCAAATATAATTTATACCTATCTTCTGACTTTGCAGATAATGCCCGTATTCGTGCTGGAACAAAGCATTTTCCGGGTCTGCCTCCAAATCTTTCCCGCCCGTAATAAAACTACCTAAAGTGACCCCTTGTCCATTACTTAATAAAGGAGTGGAAACAGTTGTGGCTCCTCCATAATAATCGACTTGGGTATCAGACAAATAATTTACGGCATTGGCATAAGTAAAGCCCAACAATGTCTGAGGCAATTGCCAGGTAAAACGGGATACGATTTCCTTCATCATGCCAAAAAAGTTCTGACCGCCCCCTGCCTTAAATAATCCTACTGTAATCTTCAACTCATTATATCCACTCGCAACTGCTTCTTTCAAAAATTTAGCATGTTTAAAATGCCCTTTAAAAATTGCAAAGCTGGATCAACATTAAACCAACGGCTGATTTCTGGATCATAATAACGAGCGCCAAAATCATACAAAGAAAGCATACTTCCCCCTAAACTTATATCCTGAAATTCTTTACCCGAATACAAATATTTATTCCGATTCAAATTATGGTGCTCAAAAGCCTTTCCAAAAGGATAATAATCCGTTTGCTGGACAGCTATCAAACTGTCATTTACAGCTTCCAACAAAACCCGACTACTTCCTAAATGATCCATAAGCAAATAATTGTATTGATAGTCGTTATTACTTTTCCGTACAAAACCCTGTGGATGCATAATGTACGAAAGCTTATCCCCTTCGTACACCATCACATGCCGATAATATGTAAAAGAACTTCCTTTTTTCTGTGCTAATTTCTCGCCAGAAGCACTGTAAATATAGATAGTATTTTCAAAATCTTTATCTATTCTGTATGATAAATTTAATACTTTATAACGATTATTTACGATATTCATCCTCTAGCTTCCGAATATTTATCCTCACTTTCAGCTAATTTGTTAGAATGTATAAATAATTTTTGTAAAAAACCGTTTTTTTATGCAGCAAATTTGCTTCTTTTACGTCATATAGGCAGAAAACAAAAAGAATGAGCGACTATAAAACGATATTACGACAATGCCAGAAAAGAGATAGACGGGCACAACTCGAATTTTATATGCTGTTTTATAAGGGCGTGTATAACAGTGCCTACCGTATACTCGGTAATCCTCAGGAAGCAGAAGAAGTGATGCAGGAGACTTTTTTAAAGGTATTCGACCGCATAGAGGATTACGACGGAGAAGTCAGTAATATGGAAAGAATTTTAAAACGAATTGCCATAAATCATGCGATAGACCTTTACCGGAAAAGAAAGATTCAATTTATCAGTTTGGAAGATAATATATATGTCACTACAGAAGAAAATAACGAGGACGAAACCGAAATGCAATTGCAATTGATTGCAGACAAGCTGAAGCAATTGCCGGAAGGCTATCGTTTAGTACTTAACCTGCATCTGATAGAAGGATTAAAATACGAAGAAATTGCACAAATGATGCAACTAACCCCTTCAACCGTCCGTTCTCAGTTTGCACGGGCCAGAAATAAATTAATCGGACTAATTAAAACACCCTCTCCCCATGAGCAATTTATTAAATGAAAAAATAAAAAGTCAGGCAGAAATTTTCGATACGGCTCTGCCACCCTTCGGACATTTCGAACGCTTTGAGGAGCGTCTTGAACGGCATGAACAAAGGAAAAACAGACATGCCCGCCGCTGGATAATCGTTACCTCAGCCGCTGCCACACTGGCACTGATTCTGATGTTCCAGTATTTCTATCCTATTCGCATTTCCTCTGCCACCACCGACTCGATTAAAGAAGTAACCACTTATTATAGCCGCCAATTGCAGCAACAAATAAACGATATCGAACAAAATATCAATCTGGTCAATGAACCCGAACGCGATGAAATTTTAAAAGATATTACCGATATGGAGAATGAATCCCAAAAACTGGATAAGAAAGTCCCGGGCATCACAGAAGAAGAATATATTGCGTATATTATATCCCGCTATAACATGCAATTGGAATCGCTGGAACATATCCAGACTATTTTAAAAAGTTTACCAAATTCTAAAAAACAAAACCTATAAATTATGAAGTACAAATCTCTATTTTTAGTAAGCAGTTTCCTGCTGCTGTTCACAGCTTCCCTATGGGCTGTGCCTACAGAAGTAAAGCGAATCGTCAATAAAAATTTCAAAGTAAAGCCGAACTGTGAATTACAAGTAAATAACAGATACGGTTTTATCGTTATCAAACAATGGAATAAAAACGAAATCGATTTTTCCATTGAAATTATCGGGAAAGGGGAAAATCACAAAGTGGCCCAACGAATGGCCGATCAAATTTCCGTTGATTTCCATAATATGGATAAATTGGTACAAGCCACTACACAGATCGACAGACAACACAACAATTGTAAAAACTGCGGTATCACTATCAATTATACGATAAACGTACCGGCTTCTGCCAAGTTGAATCTAACCAACAAATACGGGAATATCCAGCTCGATGAAACCACTCAGCCCTTTCGGGCAGATGTGAAATACGGGAATTTATACGCCGCCGCTTTGAAAGGAACAGACAATGAGATTACGATTAAATACGGGAATGTCGAGTTATCGGAATCGGAGAAACTCTCCTTGAATATCGGTTACGGGAATGCCCGTATGGATAAAATGACCTCCTTGAATTTAATCAGTGCCTATTCAAAATTCAATATCGGAACGGTCGGTTCCATAGAAATGACATCCAAATACGATAGGTTTACGATTAAATCGATCGATTCTTTTGTATTAAGCTCAGCCTATACAGATTTCAGTATTGATTACCTCGGGAAGCGCTTCGATGCTTCCAGCCTCAAGTATTGTAAAGTAAAAATTGCCGATGTGGCCCAGGATTTCAGCTCGATCTTAATAGAAGCAGCCTATACGAATATCCGGATCGGATTGGATAACCATTATAGTTTTATGGCGGATTTGTATACCCGCTACGGCTCCATACGACTCAACGGTATCAAATTATCGGATGTAACGCTGGACGACGACGATAGCCGTTATTCTAAAACGATACGGGGAAGAGTAGGCAAGCAAGAGCATCCCTCGGCAAAAGTGAACATCTCCAACTCTTATGCTGATATTATTTTCAGTAAATAAGAAGCATAAACGGTAAGCCGTACCTCCGAAGGCTTGCCTGACACTCGCTGACTAATGAATTTACGTTTTTCCCCTTCTCCTTCTGATCAGAACGGTAATTTCATTAGTCAGCGAAATACGTTTTACCCGTTTGCCTCAGCAGCTTCCTATTCCTCTTCTCCATATTTCAGCATCTGTTCCAGGAAATTGTCTGAATAATAAATACGAACATCCGTTATTTCTCCTCCCGCTTTCACTAATGTATAGACAGGATTGATAAAACCGGCATAAGGAGGTACATTTAGCTTCCGGTATCTTTCCAGGACTTCCCGATGCAGTTCCTCCTCTACTTTGACTCCGTAAGTCTCTATCAGATCCCGGGCTGCCGGATAATCGCCTTCCGATTTTATACGCTGCACTTCTGCCAGAAGCTTTCCGAACAACATCCTCAAAGCCTCGTAATCGCGTATCACGAAATACGTTTTTCCTTGTTCCCGAATTTTCTCTATGACATTCGCCTCCTTCCCTTGTTCGTATACCCAGGAAGCGATCAACTGGCGGTTTCTCATATGTGCTTCCTCCAGGCTATCGCCGGGTTTAATCCGTGTCAATTGCGTCAGTAAGGCGTTGCGGATGTAGGTATCGTATTCACATTCGGCCACTTCCGGTCCGGTAATAATCCCTAATTCCAACAATTTCGGATCCGCAATATAATAAAGGGCAAAGAGATCCGCCCGGGCCTCTTCCAAAGTAGAATAATAATTTTTCAAAGCTTCAGTAGTCACTCCCGGCATCATCTTTCCCGAACCGTGCCCCAGACACTCATGCAAATCCGTATGAAGGTTTCCTCCTTCATAACCGTATAATTCAGCTTTGCGTTTTTCTGCTTCCGAATAAGCAAATTCGGCCGTCACTCCCGATCCCTGTGAAGCTCGGTGATAAGCATAAGTAATATTGTCCAGGGTTACAGACTTACTCCCGTAACGTTCCCGTATCCATTCGGCATTCGGTAAATTGATGCCGATAGGGGTGGCGGGATGGCAATCCCCTCCCAACATAGCCACTTGCATAACCCGGGCAGTAATCCCCGAAACCTGTGTTTTTTTAAACCGATCTTCTATAGGGGCATTTTTCTCAAACCAAAGCGCATTTTCCGCCAGTTTATTTGTCCGCTCACAAGCTGCAGCATCCACAATTTCCACAACCGACTCCCAGCTTGCTTTATACGCGAGCGGGTCGCCGTATACTTCGATAAAACCATTGATGAAATCGACAGGCGACTCCTGTTCCTGTAGCCAGGCAATTGAATAGGCATCGAAAACAGCCAAATCTCCGTTCTTGTAGTATTCGATCAACAAACGGATCACCTCCCTCTGCTGCTCCGTTAAAGCATACTCCTGAGCCTTTTCCAGCGCTTTTACAATGTTCGTAATCTCATTACTGTATTTTCCTCCGATTTTCCATACTTCTTCTACCAACTTCCCGTCTTTTTTTACCAAAGTGGAATTCAATCCCCGGGAGATTGGCTGTCCTTCCCCACCGGAGGGGAGTTTATAAAAATCTTCCACTTCCTGCTGAGTAACACCGGAATAATAATTGTTGGCAGAAGCCTTCACCAAATCTTTCGCTCCGTCTAATACCACCCGCTTTGCCATGTAATCCCGGTCGAACAGAATCCGTTCCAGCCCTTCGAATTCCTTCTCCCTTCCGACAGCCGCTAGAAGCGACCGAAAGTATTCCTTTGAAAAAACCGGAATAAATTTATCCATGGAATAATGGTGATGGATCCCATTGGCAAAAAACACTTTTTTAGCATACAATACGAATGCTTTGAATTCTTCACACTCCCGGTCTCCCCGATAGTCCCGCAATATTTTTTCCAGCACCCGACGGATACGCAAATTGTATTTATTATTCTGATCCCATAAAATATCCCGTCCGGCCAAAGCCGCCTGGCTTAAGTAATAAATAAAAAGTTTTTCTTTTAAGGTCAAGCCTTCAAAAGCAGGGACCTGATAACGCAATATCCGGATATCGTCAAATTGCTCTGCAATGTAATTTTCAAAATTCATTTTCTCTTTCTAAAACGTTTGTAGTGATTTCCGGCTTTTTTCTTTTGCCTGTTCTTCTTTCATACGTTCCTCACACCGTAGCGGTTTCAACCGGCCTTTTTTCCGTCTCTAACTTTTCTGCTGTTCAAACCGTTCTAAAATTTCTCCGGATGCCTTTACAGCATGTTTATACCATTGAAAAGCAACTTTCACTTCTTCTTCCGGAGACAAATGCCAATCCAGGTCGCTTTCCCGGAGCCGCTGCATTACGCTATACATAATCAAAGCCGCACATACGCTCACGTTCAGGCTTTCCGTAAATCCGTACATCGGGACTTTTACAAATTCGTCGGCTTCCCGAATCACGTCTTCCGATAAGCCCGTCAGTTCTGTTCCGAAAAAAAAGGCCATTTTCCCTTTTTTTAAATCCAGATCGTCAATAAGCGTATCACGGGAATGAGGAGTAGTGGCAATAATACGGTATCCCTGCTGCCGGAGTTGCCGGAGGGCCGCCGGGGTATTATTCTTTTCTCCCCGGTAACGATGAAGAGTCAGCCATTCCCGGGCTCCTTGGGATACGGTAGAAGTCACATCGTATTTGTTCCGGTTCTCGATAATGTGTACGCTCTGTACGCCCATACAATCGGCTGTACGCATTACAGCACTCTGATTATGGGACTGGTATAGATCTTCCAATACTAAGGTGACATACTCCGTTCTCTCCCGGATCAACCGGGAAAAGAGCGCATTTTTTTCATCTGTCACAAAATTTTTCAGATATTCCACTTTTTCCTGCTCCGTCCTCATCAGCTTTCGTTTTCTCGTAAAAATATTTCCACAACGCAGCGACATGCATCGCCTGCATAATTTGATTTTCCATTAACAATTCCTTCACCTCCTCCGGTTCCAACAATTCTATAGCAATGTCCTCCGTCGCTTCCTGATGAGGTTCTCCTATTCTTTCCAGGTCGGTAGCCAGAAAGCAATATGTTAAATTGGTATGCGTACCCGGGTTTACCGAAAATACCATATAGGTTTCCCAATGTCCTTTTCCATATCCCGTTTCCTCCCACAATTCCCGCCGGGCCGCCTCTAAATAGGAGGGATCCGAATCTTCCACCACGCCCGCACATAATTCATAGCCGACCCGTCCCAAGCCATGACGATACTGTCTTTCCATCAGCAATTTCCCTTCCCGGGTAATTCCGATAACACAAACCCAGGCTGGATACTCCAATACATAGTATGAAGGAATAAGGCTTCCGTTTGGTAGCTCCACTTTATCCCGTCTGACAGTAAACCAAGGCTCTTTAAAAAGGTACTCCGATTGAAGCACTTTCCAGGGTTGTATCTGTTTTTTCCCCATTTTCAATCGTATTAAATTCGTCTGGTATAAAAATAGTAATTAAAATTCTGTACCCTATACCCGAAACGCCACTTTTCTCCATAAAAAAAGGGGCCCTTAAAAATTACTTTTCAGGCGGCCCCTTTTTTTATGTTAATCTGTGATCAGCACTTTTCTGCCAATTCAGCTCCAGCTTTAAATTTAACAACTTTCTTAGCAGGGATTGTAATAGCCTTACCTGTTTGAGGATTTCTACCACTTCTTGCACTTCTTTCAGAGACAGAGAAAGAACCAAATCCGATCAATGCAACCTTATCACCGTTCTTCAGTGCTTCACCTACTGTTTCAATAAAAGCTTCCAAAGCCTTTTTAGACTCTGCCTTTGTCAAACCTGCTTTTTCAGCAATAGCGTCAATTAATTGTGCTTTATTCATAATATTATTTTTTAGGGTTAGAATTTTTATAACCTTTCTCTCTAGGCAAATGTATATATTTTATCGAGGATGTCAAAGTTTTCAAAAAAAAAATCGTTTTTTTTTTAATTTTTTTACTATAAGACACTTTCGGCACACTTTTCACCGTCCATAGCAGCCGAAATAATGCCTCCGGCATAGCCTGCCCCTTCTCCGCAAGGATATAATCCTTCGATTTCCACATGCCTCAACCGATCGGGTAATCTCACTATTTTCAAGGGGGCAGAAGTCCGGGTCTCCACCCCCAGCAATACTGCTTCCGAGGTCAGAAAGGCTTTTGCCCTCTCTCCAAAGGAAAGCAATCCTTCCCTCAAACGCCGGGAAATCAATTCCGGTAGCCATTGGTGTATCGGAGAACTGTTCACGCCGGGTTTATAAGATACCCGGGGCAAGCGGTTACTGAATTTACCCCTCAAAAAATCTGTCAAGACTTGTGCCGGAGCCTGCAAGTGTCCCCCTCCCTGCTGCCAAGCCTGCTTTTCCAAGGCTTCCTGAAATTCCATTCCTCCGAATAATCCGGCATAATGCATTTGTTCCAGCTCTTCCCGACCGATAGCCGTGACGATTGCCGAATTTGCCCAAGGCGTATTCCGGGCAGAAGAGGACATGCCGTTGACGACTTGTTGTTCCGGACCGGTAGCAGCAGGAACAACTACTCCGCCGGGACACATACAGAAAGAATATACCCCTCTTCCTTCCACAGGAGTTACAAAACTATATTCCGCAGCCGGCAACCATGGCCCCCTCCCTTCTTTTCGGTGATACTGCATACAGTCGATGATCTGCTGAGGATGTTCCAAACGCAATCCCACAGCGAAATCTTTGGGCTCCATATAAACGGAACGGGCCTGCAACATACGATAGACATCCCGGGCTGAATGCCCCGTAGCCAATATTACCTGTTCTGCGTAAATTTCCTCTTGTCCGGCCATTACTCCTTTTATCTGCTTGCCCTGCAAGATAAAATCCGTAACCCGGGTCTGAAAACGCACCTCCCCTCCGTATGCTTCAATAGTTTTCCGGATATTCACGATCACCCCGGGCAATTTATCCGTCCCGATATGAGGATGAGAATCGATCAATATCACCGGATCAGCTCCATGATATACCAATATCTCCAATGCCCGCTGTACATCTCCCCGTTTTTTGGAACGCGTATACAACTTTCCGTCTGAAAAAGTACCGGCACCTCCTTCTCCGAAACCGAAATTAGAATCCGGATTCACCAAACCGGATTTATAAAGTTGTCCCAAATCCCGCCGACGCTCCTCCACACTTTTTCCCCTTTCCAATACGATAGGGCGATATCCCCTCTCTATCAAACGCAAAGCAGCAAACAAGCCGGCAGGCCCCGCCCCCACAACAATTACCGGTTTAGCTGTCGCCACATTCCGGTAAGCCGGTTTAAAAACCTTTTCTCTCTCCTCCAGACAGTCGATATGCACCCCCAACCGAAGCTGCAATATTACCTGACGCTGACGGGCATCCACCGCTTTTTTCAATAGATCGATATGCCGAATGCGTTCCAAACTTACCCCCACTTCCCTAGCTGCATATTCCCGAAGCAACTCCTGTTCAGCAGCCTCTTCGGGCTTTATCCTGATTTGTATTTCTTTGTACATCTCTCTCTAATTTAAACGTTCCTCCTCTTCCGGCCCTTTACCAAAGATATCCGGCGAAAATAGACATTTTTACCGGAACACTCCACCTTTTCGGTTTATTTTCAACCGGAAAACCCAACAGAAAATTTAATTTTATTCCATTTTTCTTATTTTCAGAAAAACTCCTAACTTCGTAACCATTAAAACCGATCCAAAATAACGCAAAAGGAAATCTTTATATCCGAAAGATATTCAAGGAAATGATTGAAAAACGAAGGTTTTAAACAACCGTTACATAACAAATTATAATCCTATGAAAAAAATAGCCTTGATTACCGGAGCAACTTCCGGAATAGGACAAGCCACCGCTCTGAAAGCAGCCGAAGCCGGATTTGAAATCATTATCACCGGTCGCCGTGAGGACCGTCTCCAACAGTTAGCCGCAGAAATCCGGCAAAAAGGAAGCGAAGTACTCTCTCTTTGCTTCGATGTCCGCGACGCCGAAGCTGTAAAAAAAGCCATCGAAAATCTGGATGACAAATGGAAAAATATAGCCGTTCTGGTCAATAATGCTGGCCTGGCCGTAGGAGTGAGCCCGCTCCAGGAAGGAATCCTGGACGACTGGGAAAGAATGATTGATACCAATGTGAAAGGTTTACTTTATGTCACCCGGGCCGTTGCACCTCTCATGATTCAAAAAAACAGCGGACACATTGTCAATATCGCCTCGATAGCAGGGAAGGAAGTATACCCCGGCGGAAACGTATACTGTGCCACTAAACACGCCGTAGACGCCTTGTCCAGAGCCATGCGCACCGATATGCTGAAACACAACATTAAAGTCACCAATATCGCCCCCGGTATGGTGGAAACGGAATTTTCCCTGGTTCGCTATAAAGGAGATGCCGCAGCAGCCAAAAACGTTTATAAGGGCATGACTCCCCTTACAAACGAAGACATCGCCGATACCATTCTCTTTGCTATTACCCGGCCGGCTCATGTCTGCCTGAATGACATTGTCATCATGCCGACCGCACAAGCCAATTCCAGAGACGTAAACAGAGAAGCTTAAATTTCTGTAAACAACGTATTTGCATTCTGATAAAGAACAAGACTTCAGTCCGGATGAAATTTGCTATGGATTGGCAATATTAAAGTTTTATCCGGACCGGAGTTTCGTTCATCAGTTTTTGAAAGGAATACTTTTCTCCCCCAAAAGAAAACATTCCTCTTACCGACTACCTTTTTTATCTTCGTTTTATTCCAATTCCAGTCCGAATAATTTTTTCATCTCTGCCACCACCGGATTTTCCTCCATGAAATAGGCCAATTTATCCTGAGCTGTAATCAAGCGACGCTCTTCCTCTCCGGAAGTCTTTTCAAAAATTCGAATTTCCAGTTGAACAAAGCCGTTATTCAATCCCTGCATCAACGCATTCTGCAAACTATGCCGGATAGCTTCCAATTTCTCGACCTGTATCTGATTATCCACTTTGACAATAATCCGGTCGCCCTCTATTTCCGGAGTATGGGACTTTAAAGCTATGCTGACAATAGTGTCGGGATGCTGTTGTTGGATCAAACGATCAAATACTCCCTTCACTTTCCCTTCGTCAAAGGCATCGTGAGCTTCTACCCGTACGGAAATGGCCGGAGCGGCCTCCGGCTTTTTAACATCGTAACGCTCGGCTGATTCGGCAAACGCCTTTTTCAATTTAAAAGAAGCAGTAGGTTTATTTTTTTCTTCCTCCCGCGAAAGAGTAACCGAAGAGGATCCCTGGGGAGAATCTGCGGCTGCCGGAATTCCGTATTTGCCGTTAAAATCTTTTATTTTCAGTAATTTCCCTTCCTCAGAGAAGTTCAGATTTTTTTTTTTAACTCATTAATCTGACACAGCTTAATCAGGGTGATTTCCACGCAAAGCCGCTTTTCCATCCGGACTTTGTATTGCATTTCACACTGTTCAATAATTTTCAAGGCGTCGTAGAGAAATCCGGTTTCACAAACGGCAGCTTGTTTTAAATACCGTTCCCGTATGCGGGCACTGACTTCCAGTAACTGTACCGTTGCCGGATCTTTGGCCACCAAGACATTCCGAAAATGTTTCCCCAAACCGGCCACCAAATTAGCGGCATCAAATCCCTTTTCCATAATTTCGTTAAAGAGCAAAAGAGCTCCGGAGACATCCCCTTTATGGAATAAATCTGTCAGACGGAAATAATATTCATAATCCAGTACATTCAGATTTTCAATCACCCCGGCATAAGTCAGGTTCTTTCCGCAAAAATTCACCACCTGATCGAAAATAGACAAGGCATCTCTCATCGCTCCGTCAGCTTTCTGGGCAATGATATCCAATGCCTCCTCTTCCGCTGTCACCCCTTCTTTCTGAGCAATATATTGCAAATGGCGAACCGTATCCTCTACTTTCATCCGGTTAAAATCGTATATCTGACACCGGGAAAGAATCGTAGGTAGTATCTTATGCTTTTCAGTAGTAGCCAAAATAAAAATAGCATGGGCAGGCGGTTCTTCCAATGTCTTTAAAAAAGCATTGAAAGCAGAAGTACTCAGCATATGCACTTCATCGATGATGTAAACACTGTATTTACCTACCTGAGGAAGAATACGCACCTGATCTACCAAGCCCCGGATATCGTCCACACTGTTATTGGAAGCCGCATCCAGTTCGTGAATATTCAACGACCGTCCCGTATTGAAAGCTTTGCAGGACTCACATTCGTTGCAAGGCTCCGCATTCGGCTGCAGATTTTGACAATTTATCGTCTTGGCAAAAATACGGGCACAGGTCGTCTTCCCCACCCCACGCGGTCCGCAGAACAAATACGCCTGCGCCAATTGGTGATTCACAATCGCATTCCGCAAAGTAGAGGTAATGGAGAGCTGGCCTACTACCGTATCGAAACTGGCTGGTCTGTATTTCCGGGCTGAAACTATAAAATTATCCATGCAGTGAATTGGTTGAAAATGAAGAATAACGCATGAAAAAAAATCCCCACTCTACAATATGTCCTCCCTTACATTTCGGTCTTCCGAACATTTTTACTCTCACCCGTCATTCTTTAGTGGGGTAAAGTTAATAACCTTTTAGGTCTTTACAAAACCTGTTTTTATTTTTTAAGAGGAAAAAACAGTATCGCTTCCTCTGCTTATATTCTCTCAATATCTCTTTTAGCAACCCAACCTTCATTTCCATCTTCCAAGCGGATATTTACCCACTCTCCAAGCGATTCGATGATCTTTACCTTCAATCCTTCGTGGATGACAAACAAACTGGTCCCGCTATTATCCGGTGCCCCTTTTACCGTTACGCTGGGAGTCAGGACAATCGCATAATCCCGCTCTGTGATTCGTCTGTATTGTTTCACAGAAAAAATAACAGAAAATACAGTAAAAAACAATATCACTATTCCCAATGTAAAACCCGTTTTTTTCAATGCTGCCGTAGAGGAATAAAAAAACAAGGCAACCATCCCCAGAAACAGGATAAAGAAAGCTATCGAAATATAAGCCCACTGATCGGCAGAAAAATAAGCCACCAATGATTTATACCACCTAACGATAAAAACCTCCGGTAAAACCTCAATCTTATCCACCGCCTGACTCTGAGCCATCTGCAAATTATAACGGGCATCCCGGTCTGCGGGATTTAACAACAAGGCTCTTTCATAGTTTAAAATTGCCTGCGTATTTTCTCCCAGTTTATAATAACAATTCCCCAGATTATAATACAATTGAGCTGATTCCTGGCCTTCGGTCAACATTTTTTTATACGTATCAGCTGCTTCCAGATATTTACCTTGCCGATATTCCTTTTCCGCCTGCTGCGTCAAATCCTCAGCGGCAGCCAAGGTACTTAATGCTCCCATCATAAACAGCCATATCCACCATATTTTTTTCATACTTCGTCGATCTATATAGTCCAAATTTTCATAGGGTTATCCTTTCCCTTCTCATTTTATCGCCTTATCCAGTTTGGTAATAATCGCAATTCCATTTTCGTATACCTGGTCCATTTCCTGGTCGGGATTAGCGGCCGGAGCATAACGGGCAAACTCGCAGGTATCCAACACGGTGATAAAATCCTGAATCAATGTACTTTCGACAGATTTCCGTTGCAAAATATCGCTGATATTATCCCGGTTTAGTTCCGCCATATCAATATTCAATTTATAACTCACATATCCCCACAAAGCCTTCAGCACTTCTTCGTAGAATTGCTCGGTATTCCGGTTTTTCATCGCTACAGCAGCCGACTTCATCCGCTTTCGGGCCATTTTATTAGCCGCTTTATTCTTTACCCTTACCAGATCTGCATTCGCTTTAATTCTCCTCCGATTCAAGATAGCTCCGATCACAAAGAGTACAAAAGGAATGATAAAAGCCAGCCAATACACCACCGTTCCAAAGAAGACCCCGCCTTTCGGGCGCAATTGAAGATCCCCGGTACGGATAAAACGAATATCCTGTCCCAATTGACGCACATCTTCCTTCTTAAAAGATTGTACAGAGGTCGTATTCTCGCCGGAAGTGCTCCCATTTCCTTTCAATACATGTACCTCATAAGTCTCTCCGGAAACAGTTCTGTAGGCATGAGCCGCCGGATCAAAATAAGAGAAAGTCACTGCCGGAATTTTATAATCTCCGGCATAACGCGGTATTAACACATACTCATACGTCACTGTCCCCCTCATACCATTTTCCCCGGTTTTGATATCCTTGGTCACTTTCGGTTCATAACTTTCAAAGTCGGTCGGGAAATCAATAGCCGGTGCAGAAATCAATTTCAGATTACCGACTCCACTGAACGTCACTTTATAGGTCAAAGCATCGTTTGCCTTCACCGTATCGGCAGATAAAGAAGTCCGCATCGAAATATCCCCAACCGTCCCACTAAACCCAAGCGGCCTTCCTGCCACAGGCAGTTCACGGACATTGATCTTTACCGGACGGCTCAAACGCAGAGCTTTTATATCCCGGTAATTTCCGAAAAAATCATCGAAAAAACTCCGGGAACTGGCCAATTGCTGCCGGACAATACATTCTACTTCAAAAGGTTCAATCGTAATTTCTCCCGTATGTTGGGGAAACAACAATACTTTCCGGAGGACGCCAACTTTATAGATCTCCCCGTTATAAGTCTCCCGCACTAATTCTATTTGCTGAGGAGTAGGTATATCCTCGGCCAAAAAACCGTCAAAAGCCGGAAATTTCGTCCGTCCAAAGCTTACCAGATTTACTTTTGAATAGACTTTTATGGTCGCCACCAGACTTTCACCTATATATAAATTCCGGCGACTGACATCCACTTTTACAAACAGATTATTCTCGTTTACAGCGACATTCCCTTCTGCTTGTTCTGTCGGATCTACTCTACGGTTAGAGCGGTTTGCATGGTTTCCGCTCCCTTTCACCACCTCTATTGAAATCGCATTCGAGCGGTATTCTTTTCCCTCAACAGTTATCGTAGCCGGAGGAATCTGAAAAGTTCCCTCCTTTGTTCCCTCTAAAACATAGGTATAGGTATAAGATACACTCTGTGTCACCTTACCGTTGATACTGGAAAAAGAGGAAGAAGAACCCGTACTCGGTCCCATCAATAATGTAAATCCGTCTAAAGTAGGGATTTGCAGATCTGTTCCTTTCCGATTCAAAGAATAAGATAACCTGAATTGTTCTCCGACTTCCACAACCGAAGGCGCTGAAGCTTCAAATTCCACCCCTTGGCCATAGGCAGCCAGACTACCCAAAAACAATAATATGAAACCCAATAATCTCATCTTTATCCGTTTTAAGTCCATTGACTTATATTTTTAAGGCTCAAAATTACCAATCTTTTTCGATTTTCTGTTTTTTCGCCTTTTGTTGTTGCACTTTTTCTTTTTGTACCTTTTCCTGAACCTTTTTCTCGTCATTTTGTAAAGCCTCTAATAAACGCTGAGCATCTTCTTTGGATATCTTTCCCGGTTGTTGCTGAGGCTGTTGGTTTTGCTGCTGTTGGTCCTTATTCTGTTGATTTTTATCCTGATCCTTTTGGTTCTTATCCTGCTGGTCCTTGTTCTGATCTTGCTGATCCTTATTTTGATCTTGTTGGTCTTTCTGCTGTTCTTCGTTTTTCCCCTGATCCTGATCTTTCTGCTGATCTTTATTTTGGTCTTTGTTTTGATCCTGATTCTGATCCTGATTCTGTTGTTGTTGCTGTCTCCTCCGGGCATATTCCAGATTATATTTCGTCTCCGGAGCATTCGGACGATTCCTCAACGATTCTTTATACGCCTCTATACTCTCTTCGGTTTTCTGCATCGACAATAAAGTATTTCCGATATTGTGGTAGAGTTCCCCCAATCTCTGCTTATCCATCTCCTTTTCTGCCAAATCAGAAAACTGTTTTAAAGCCTCATCGAATTTCTTCTGTTTGAACAAAGCATCCCCTAAATTAAAAGCAGCCTCGTAAGAATCCGTCTTTTTATCCAAAGCCTTCCGGTATTCAACTTCTGCCTTTTCAAAATCCTGTTTATCATAGAGGTCATTTCCTTCCCGAACTAATTTCCGTTCTTTCTGCGCACTTGCACTAAAAGCAATACCGATCAGAAACAATATCAAGCTTACTTTTTTCATCATCATACAAAATAAATCTTAATCAAAGTCTACATCTACCATTCAAACGCTCTGCCTTCTAGATATCTTTTTTCTTTTGCTCCGGATTGAAAATATGGATTTTCATAAAATGCCGGTTTTTCCTGCCCAGAATCATAAATTCCACAAAGACAAAGAATAAGCCCACTAACAAAAAATACTGATATTTTTCAGCATAATCACTGTATACCCTTTCTTCCAATAAGGATTTCTCCATACGGTTTACTTCTTCCAAAAGGGTATTCAATCCCACATCCGTATTACTGGCTCTCACATACATACCTTCGCCCGCTTTGGCTATTTTTTTCAAGGTTTCTTCATCCAGTTTTGACACCACCACATTTCCCTGACCGTCTTTCATAAACTGTCCCGGATTTCCTTTCTGCGGAATAGGGGCCCCTTGTTCCAGGCCCATTCCGATGGTATGTACGTATATTCCCTTTTTCCGGGCAGCTTTCGCCGCAGCTACTGCATCATCCTGATGATTTTCGCCATCGGTAATAACAATAATCGCTTTGGACGTCTGAGTCTCCGGTGTAAAAGATTTCGCCGCTAAATCGATAGCCGCTCCGATAGCCGTCCCCTGTACAGGCACAATGTCTGTATTGATACCGGACAAGAATAACCGGGCAGAAGAATAATCCGTCGTAATCGGCAATTGTACGTACGCATCTCCTGCAAATACGATCATTCCGACTTTGTCGTCCGACAATTTCTCGATCATCCGGGAGATGGCTAATTTGGCTTTTTCCAGACGACTGGGTTTAATATCCTGAGCCATCATGGAATTGGAAACGTCCAATACCAGCATTAATTCCACCCCTTTCTTTTTTACCTGTTGTAGTTTGGAACCGAATTGCGGACCGGCCACCCCTACAATGACAAAAAGTAAGGCCAATAAAATCATCGTAAATTTCCAGGCTCCCCGTTTGAATGAAAGCAAAGGCATCAAAGGAGCTAACAACTCAGGATTCCCGAATTCGGCAATCGCTTTCTTTTTCCGGCTTCTCATCACTACATAAAAGACAATCAACAAAGGGATGACAAGCAAAAGATATAATAATTCCGGATGTGCAAATCTAAACATAGTCTATTTTTTTAATTGCTTTGCAACGTTCTTTTTTCCAACTTTCCTCCAACAGTATTTTCCATCGGCCCTCGCTCCTATGGTATCTTTCTCAATAGGGTATATCTCAACAAAGCCTCTGTGACGAGCAAGAGCATGCCGACCAAGCCGAACCAGAAATATTGCTCTTCCCGTTTACTGAAATGTTTTACTTCTACCTTACTCTTTTCCAACTGATCGATCTCATTGTAAATTTGCTGTAACTTATCATTGTCCGTAGCCCGGAAATATTGCCCTCCGGTTACGCTGGCAATTTGCTTCAACACGGCCTCATCAATTTCTACGGGGACATTCTGCAATTGGATACCGAAAGGTGTCTGCACCGGATAAGGGGCTTCCCCATAAGTACCGACTCCAATAGTATAGACCCGTATACCATAGGTCTTAGCCAACTCAGCTGCCGTCACCGGAGCAATACTTCCCCGGTTGTTTACTCCGTCGGTAAGCAGAATGACGACCTTCGATTTTGCCGGACTATCTTTCAGGCGATTGACAGCATTTGCCAATCCCAAACCGATAGCTGTCCCGTCCTCGATCATACCGCTCTGTACTTCCCGCAAAAGGTTGACCAGAACAGCCTGATCCGTCGTCAACGGACATTGGGTGAAACTCTCTCCGGCGAATACCACCAATCCAATCCGATCCTGAGGACGTTCCAAAATAAATTTGGTAGCAACTTCTTTAGCTGCCTCCAAACGGTCGGGAGTGAAATCCCGCGCCAGCATACTGGTAGAAATGTCCAATCCCAATACGATATCAATTCCTTCACTGGAATAGGTCTGCCAGCTATTACTCGACTGCGGACGGGCTAAAGCCGTAACTAAAAATACGATCGCCAACACTTTACAGGCAAAAAGCAAATGACGCAACCATACCCTTCCGGCATGCCGGATCCCCCGGAAAGCACGCAAAGAAGAAAACTGTAAATCCGCATGCGATTGTTTTTCTTTAAAAACATACCACAAGATCATCGGTACCAATAATACCAATAGCAGAAAATATTTCGGGTTGGCAAATTCAAATCCAAACATAATTCGATCTTTTAAGACAATCTCTATTCTAAATCCGATTTTCCAGTTCTACCTAAAGAGTACCCATCGTCTCCTGTTGCTCCTCTTCCAATGCCTCCAATTGCTGTATCTCTTCTTTTTGCTGCAGTTCTTTTACATTCTGGTTTGTATGCTGGATAAATTCATAAGCTATATTCAGGTTCCGGGTATTTTCGTCTGGTAAAGGAGTGGCTTTGGCAAATTTCACAAAATCGGCTGTCTGAAACAAATCCGCCAACTTCTCCCGGTCCTCCGCGTTTACCCGGGCACAGTTCTCCACTGCCATCAAGGTTTCGAAAGACGTCTGTTCCATTGCTCCTATGCCCAATTCTCCGTTCAAATACTCCCGTACGGTATCGGTCAAGCGGGTGTAATACTCTTTTACTTTTCCCTCCTGCCACAATTTTTCAGCTTTCAATCCATCTAAGGCCTGTATCGCCCTTACATAAGGAGGTATGGCAGGTTCTTCCCGACGGAACAAAGGTTTCTCTTTTCTCCGGCGAATAACGAACCACACGATCAGCGCCAGGACAACCACTCCCACCAAAACCAATAAGATAGTAGGCAGCACTTCTAAAAAAGTGACAGGCATCGGATAAGGGGCTACAATATCGTTAATTCCTTGCTGCTCATCTACTTTATAAGTATTGACCATAAAAGCAATGGGATCGGTACGAAGTACATTATTGTAACTTTTATCTTCCACCGTAATCGGCATGGCAGGAATGACATATACCCCGGTATCAAAAGCCGTAATCACATATTTTTCCTCTATCAGCCATTTTCCATCTTTTCCCTGAAGGGAGTCTCTGACAGGTCCGGAGATGATTTCGACTCCGGCTGTGACCGTATCTTTCAAGAGGGGAAAAACCACCTGAACAGGTACATCACTCCTTACCCTGAAGGTAAGATGCTGCTGATCACCTATCATCATATAATTGGTATCCACACCGACCCCGTACTCGAGATTCTGACCTTTTACCAACCCCATTCCAACGATCAGGGATACTATAAATAACCGTAATTTCAATCTCATAAACCTTATTTTATTTAAGAGGAACTCCGCCCTTTGTAAAACTTTATTCCCCTCAAGGGTTCCCTTTTTCCCTACGCTCTTTTCTTAAACAATGTAATCAATGCCCTTACATAATCCTCGTCCGAACGAATATTCGCTACGTCCACTCCCGAACGCTTAAAAGAATTGATCAACTTTTGCTCTTCTTCCCAGGCAAATTTCCGGTAATACTCGCGCAAAGCTTTATCAGAAGTGTCTACCCACATACTCTCCCCCGTCTCAGCATCCTTTAAATACATCAAACCGACAGCCGGCAATTCGTTTTCCCTCCGGTCGTATACCCTTAAAGCGACCACATCGTGCTTACGGTTGGCAATAGAAAGGGCATGCTCAAAATTATGGGAATCGATAAAATCGGATAATATAAAACAAGTACAACGTTTTTTTATGGAATTTGTCAAATATTCCAAAGCCACCGCAATATTTGTCTGTCTATCTTCCGGATAAAAATCAATTAGTTCCCGGATAATATGCAAAATATGCGTCCGACCCTTTTTAGGAGGAATGAATTTCTCAATTTTATCGGAAAAGAAAATCACACCGATTTTATCATTATTCTGTATTGCCGAAAAAGCGATTACGGCAGCGATTTCAGTAATTTGATTTTTTTTCAGCTTGGATACTGTCCCGAAATTCCGGGATCCGCTGACGTCTATCAGTAACATTACCGTCAACTCCCGTTCTTCTTCAAATACCTTTACATAAGGCCGGTTATGGCGTGCTGTCACATTCCAGTCGATATTCCGGATATCATCCCCGTATTGGTATTCCCGCACTTCACTGAAGGTCATTCCCCGCCCTTTAAAAGCCGAATGATATTCTCCCGCAAAAATGTTACTGGACAATCCCCGGGTCTTTATCTCAATTTTCCTTACTCGCTTTAATAATTCTGATGTTTCCATATTCCAGACCGAAAGGTTCAACAAGTTGAAAATTTCTCTACTACGGAAGCCGATTTTCCTTCCGTCCGCCTTCTACTAAGGCACTTCAACGGTATTCAGAACTTCATTTACAATATCTTCGCTCGTAATATTGTTTGCTTCCGCTTCATAAGTCAAACCGATACGATGTCTCAACACATCCGGACATACAGCCCGTACATCTTCCGGAATAACATATCCCCTGCGCTTGATGAATGCATAAGCTTTGGAAGCCTTTGCCAGGCTGATACTGGCTCGGGGAGACCCTCCGTAAGCAATCATATCTTTAAACTTCTCCAAACCGTTTTCCTTCGGGGAACGGGTAGCAAAGACAATATCGATAATGTATTTTTCGATCTTTTCGTCCATATAAACATCTTTCACTACTTCCCGGGCCTTTATAATGTCCGCCGGCCTAAGAATAGTATTGGCTTGTGGAAAATTCTTCTCCAGATTTTGCTGTACAATCAGCTTTTCCTCCTCTTTTCTCGGATAGTCAATTACGACCTTTAGCATAAAACGGTCGACTTGTGCCTCCGGAAGCGGATAAGTACCTTCCTGTTCGATCGGGTTCTGTGTGGCCATAACTAAGAAAGGCTCCGGAAGCGGATAAGTCATATCCCCTATGGTCACCTGACGTTCCTGCATCGCTTCCAGTAAAGCCGATTGCACTTTGGCCGGAGCCCGGTTAATTTCATCTGCCAAGATAAAATTGGCAAAAATAGGCCCGTGTTTCACAACAAATTCTTCTTTTTTCTGGGAATAAATCATCGTTCCGATCACATCGGCAGGCAATAAATCGGGAGTAAACTGGATACGGCTGAATTTTGCATCTATAGTCGTAGCCAACGTATTAATAGCTAATGTCTTTGCTAAACCAGGAACCCCTTCCAGCAAAATATGACCGTCCGACAACAATCCGATCAGGAGACCTTCTATCAAATGCTTCTGTCCCACAATCACCTTGTTCATTTCCATACTGATCATGTCCACGAACGAGCTTTCCTGCTGAATACGATCATTCAACGCTTTAATATCAACAGTATTCATC
>ENA-UAOI01000155-UAOI01000155.1-human-gut-metagenome-genome-assembly--contig:-NODE-155-length-27981-cov-6.317303_pt1 | contig 27981 bp, 27 predicted proteins | sample MGYA00243471_ERZ654561 | MGnify/ENA primary metagenome ERZ654561 (study PRJEB26926, sample SAMN06164393) | human gut metagenome | biome: ENVO:00009003; feature: ENVO:2100002; material: ENVO:00002003... | reverse complement strand
ACACGCGTAAGATCGTCGGCAGCGTCAGATGTGTATAAGAGACAGGTAATATATTTCAGTATAGGGTAATTAAAGAAAGTAATAAAAGCGTTTCCCTTTTTGAAAATCAAATGCAGTAGGTTTTCAAAGGGCAATTATTGGGTATATATGAGGTGAATTTTTTTGAACAGGAATTTTATGGACGATATTCTTGTTGTTGATGAAGATCTTGTTGACATCAACTGCGACGGCAACAGACAGTCTGATAACAAGAAAGGAAAACATTCATCGGGCGGTCGTATGGCTAAAGGCGAAAAGAAAAGCAAGAAAAAGCTTGCAATCATCATTTCATCCGTTGCCGCAGTTGCAGTAGCTCTCGGTGTGGCAGGTTTCTGCATTTTCGGAGGAAACCTGTTCAACAGCGTTGAGGAGGCTATTGCCGGTGAATTTAAGTTTCCTGACGGAACAACCGTTTCGGGTGTTTCAATTTCGGGAAAAACATACGACGAAGCAAAAAAGGCCCTTGAAGAAAAGGAAGAAAGCTTTATTAAGCCTCTTGACATTTCGGTTGATGTAAACGGAATCATCAGTAAAGTGACCGAAAAGGATTTCAAATATACTTATGACATTGAGTCTGTACTTAATGAAATCAAAAATGAGGCAACCGATCCGTCTGTTGAAACTTCAACAAGCAAAAAGAGTTACACGGTAACAGCTACCGTAACCGCAGAAAGTGTTGACGAAGCAGCAAAGAAGGTTGCAAAGAAAAATTACAAAGAGGCTGAGAACGCAAGAGTTTCAAAGTTCCACCCCTATGCCAAAAAGCGTTTTGAATATACAGAGGCGTCACAGGGACAGAAAGTAAACGAAACAGACCTTGCAAATCAGTTTAAGGGTGTGTTTGCAAGCGGTGCAAGCGAATACAGAATTATTGCCGATGTTGAAAAAACAGATGCAAAAATCACGATTGACGATTTGAAGAAAAACATCGTTCTTCTTTCAACATACGAAACCGTTTCCACCAATACGGAAAACGGAACAGAAAATATGCGTGTTTCGCTCAAAGCCTGCAACGGTTCGGTTATTGAACCCGGTGCAACTTGGTCATTCAACAAATGCACAGGCAACTCAAACCTTGAATCTCTCGGCTACAAGCCGGCAGGTGTAATTTCAAACGGCAAGTCCGACATCGGTATCGGCGGCGGTATCTGTCAGTCAAGTTCAACAATCTACAATGCGGCTGTCAGAGCCAACATGAAGGTTGAGGAGCGTTATTGTCACAAGTGGGCGTCAAGCTATGTTCCCACAGGTCTTGACGCAACAATCGACTACGGCAACCTTGACCTTAAGCTTTCTAACCCGACAGATTACCAGATGTTCCTTGAGTGTAAGGTTGTTGACAACACACTTTATGTTTCATTCTGGGGTTGGAAATCGGATTCATACGACCTTATTATGACTCGTAACAAGCTCACGAATCAGGGTAGTTCAAGCTACACGGTAAAGGCTTGGAGAGTTTATTACAAGGACGGCAAGGAGATTGATTCCGAGTCACTCGGTTCATCAACTTATGATACCGAAAACGGATATGTTTTCATTGATGCCAACAATGATCCCCGTGCAAAATACGGTGATGATGTTGTAATCCCTGATGAAACAGTTCCGAAGAATGACGACAGCAGTTCAAGCTCATCAAGTTCACAGTCATCATACAGTGAACCGTCATATTCAAGCAGTTCTTCATCAAGTCATTCAAGCAACCGTCCATCATCAAGCTCATCAAGCTCATCGAGCCACAGTTCATCAAGCCAGTCAAGTTCGGAATCAAAAACCGAGCCACAGCCAAAACCCGATCCCGAACCGACGCCTACAGAACCTGAATCAAGCGAAGAATAATTAAGCAAAACAACTTCCGATAATAATAAAAAACTCCCTTTCGCAGATAATAAAAGCGGAAGGGAGTTTTTGTATGATAAAACGAACAGGTGCATATACAATTGCTTTTGAAAGCCAGCCTGTTATTGCCGGCTGGGGATCGGTTGTCGGAAAAAAGGAAGCCGAAGGTCCCCTTAAAAACTATTTCGATAAGATTATTTACGACAGCTATGACGGCTGTGACACCTTTGAACAAGCGGAAAGTATGTTTCAGGGCGAAGCTCTTGAAAAAGCTCTGGAGCGTTCAAAAACACACGCAAACGAGGTTGACTGCGTTTTCGCAGGAGATTTGCTCAACCAATGCATCGGATCAAGCTTTGGACTTATGAAATTTGGAATCCCGTATCTTGGGCAGTACGGAGCGTGTTCAACAATGGCGCAAAGTCTTATTATGGCGGCATCAGCCGTTGAAAGCGGCGGGGCAAAAGTTTCCGCATGCGTCACCTCGTCACACTTTGCATCGGCGGAACGGCAGTACCGTTTTCCGCTTGAATACGGCGGAGTTCGCACTCCAACCGCACAATGGACAGTTACGGGGGCGGGAAGCTGTATTCTGAAACGCCTTAAAAAAGGAATCTGCGTTGCAAGAGCGACAGTCGGCAGAATAGTTGACCTCGGTGTAAGCGACGCCAATAACATGGGGGCGGCAATGGCTCCGGCGGCAGCTCAGACCCTTGAATGTTATCTTGAGGATACCAAAACATCGCCCGAGGATTACGATATGATTATTACGGGTGATTTGGGCGAAGTCGGCAGTAAATCACTTTATGATTTGCTTGAGTGTGACGGAATCAATATAAGGAAACAACACAACGATTGCGGACTGATGATTTTTGAACGCTCCAACCAGGATGTTCATGCAGGCGGTTCGGGCTGCGGATGCGCCGCATCGGTTCTTTGTTCAAAAATTATGGACGATTTTCAAAACGGACTCGTTCAAAACATCCTGTTTATGGCAACGGGTGCACTCATGAGTCCGACATCAAGCGGACAGGGGGCAAATATCCCGTCAATTGCACATTTGGTGAATCTGAAAATTAAGTAAAATTTTTGCAAAATATCTGTTCAAATGAATTTTAATGTGTTATAATGAACCTGTATGAGTAATATTAGAATGCTCAATCAGCCTGTTTTGCAAGCATATTTTGCGACAGACAGGATAAATATTACGAACAGGAGTTGTGTTTATGTTTGGCAGAATTCAAAACATTGACAACAGGGTACTTGATAACATATCCCGAATTCATAAGCCGGCACTAAACAAAATAATGATTACTGCATCTCGTGCAGGCAATGCAGGTATTGTATGGTGGGCAATCTGCCTGCCGTTTCTTATAAACTCCAACTGGAGGGCAACAGGTGCAAACTTTGTGTTCGGGCTTGCGTGGGCTCACCTTATGGGAGAGATTATTATCAAGCATATAGTAAAGCGTGTGCGACCTTGCCACACCCTTGATGATGACGAACAGCTTATTGACAGACCGAGATTCTACTCGTTTCCGTCAGGTCACACGACGGCATCGTTTGCAATGGTCGGGGTTGCTCTTATGCGTTGCAAAGTCATAACCTTTATGCCGATTCTTATGCTTGCAATGTTGATTGCGTTTTCAAGAATTTATCTGCGTGTTCACTACCTTACGGATGTTATCGCCGGTATGATCTTAGGCTTAACCTGCGGAATCTGCTCTGTCCTTATTTTCAACACCGTAGTTCCGATGTGGTTTCCTATGGTATAACTTTTGAAAAAATAATATGATAAATAAAATGCGTCGGTCGCCCGAACAAGGCTCCGATGCATTTTTGTTTGTACGCATAACTTTTGAGGGACGAAAACACTATGTAATCTGTGGCAATAACATTATGTTATAAACATCCTTTGCTAATCAACACTCTTATCGGTTTATTTATTTTTCTGCAATTATCTATAACAAATTTAGTACCTCTGCTTTTTCCGTCCCAGAAAGCCAAAACAAAATCTGCATTGTCAATGATTTCAAGATTGCGTTTCAGCGGAGCATATCTTCCATGTATTTTATATTCAGGAAGAAATTCTGTGTATCTGATATTGTTTTTTACTGCAAATTCCTTTGCACATCTGTCAATTCCATTTGCACCTCCAGAAATGATTTCTGTTGTATCTTTCGGAATATATTTTTCAAGATTTCTAACTGTAAGCGTCCTTGAACCGATAACCGCAATTTTCATTAACAAAGCACTCCCTTTTTTATGAACCCATTATGGGTTCACTTTTACATTATAGCACAATAAGGACTTATAATAAACCCATAATAGGTTCGTTTGAGGTGCAATTTTATGAAAGGAAAGCCAAAACATTTGTCACTACGAATTGATGAAGATTTATTGCGTAAATTTGAGTATGTCGCAAAGTATGATGACAGGTCAATGAATTGGTATCTTCTTCATCTGATTAAAAATGAAATTGCGGATTTTGAAGAAAAACACGGTGAAATCCCCACCGCCTCCGACAGTAAAACAGAATAATCAAAATTAATTTAAGGTCGAAAAAGCAATTTTTCGGTCTTTTTGTTTGCCTACATATTCTTTGATGTAATAAATGTTATGCTTTAATTTGGTATACACCATTTTCATCACATCAAAACATATGTGTTTAAACAAAATCATTCATCAGGCGGGCGGATAATATCCGCCCCTGCATTTAAACACAACTTCTATATATATAAAGCAGTCGGGCGACAATGATTTGCATTTTTCAAACTGTCTGCCCGACCACAATTTTTAATTTTCCATTTTCAACTTTCAATTTAAAAAAACTTCCGCTCGGGCATAATATGTTTTTAATATTACAAACTGTAACAGCAAAGCAGTCGGTTGGCAATATACCAACCGACTGACTTTTTAATTATTCATTTTTACTTTTTTCTGAGTAATTTATTACTCACAATTACTCATAAAGCGGATATTTTTTGCAGATTTCTTCAACACCTGCTCTAACCTTTTCCTTGCTGTTCTCATAGTCGTTAAGAACGAGGGTGATGTACTCGGCAATCTTGTCCATATCTTCCTCGTTAAGACCTCTTGTAGTAACAGCGGCAGTACCGATTCTTACACCGCTTGTTACGAACGGTGAACGGGGTTCGCCCGGAATTGTGTTCTTATTTACTGTGATGTAGCAATCGTCAAGACGAGCCTCAAGCTCCTTGCCGGTTACATCTGTATCACGGAGATCCATAAGAAGAACATGGTTGTCCGTACCGCCTGAAACAAGCTTGTTGCCTCTTTTGAGAAGTCCGTCTGCAAGAGCCTTACAGTTAGAAACAATCTTTTTGCCGTACTCCTTGAACTCAGGCTTTAATGCCTCGCCGAAGCAAACAGCCTTTGCGGCAATAACATGCATAAGAGGACCACCCTGTGTACCGGGGAAGATAGCCTTGTCAATCTGCTTTGCAAATTCTTCACGGCAGAGGATAAGACCGCCACGAGGACCACGAAGAGTTTTGTGTGTTGTTGTTGTAACGAACTCACAATACGGAACAGGGTTCGGATGAACGCCTGCGGCAACAAGACCTGCGATGTGAGCCATATCAACCATAAGATATGCACCTACTGCGTCGGCAATCTCACGGAGCTTTGCAAAATCAATAATTCTTGGGTAAGCAGACGCACCTGCAACAATCATCTTAGGCTTGCATTCCTTTGCAATTTCAAGAACCTTATCATAATCAATTCTGTGCGTTTCGGGATCAACACCGTATGGAACAAAATTGAAGTATTTACCTGAAATATTAACAGGTGAACCGTGTGTAAGGTGACCGCCTTCGTTAAGGTTCATACCCATTACCGTATCACCGGGATTAAGCATTGCAAAATATACCGCTGTGTTAGCCTGAGCACCTGAGTGAGGCTGAACATTTGCGTGTTCAGCACCGAAAAGCTCACACGCACGCTGACGGGCAATTTCTTCAACTACATCAACGCACTGACAACCGCCGTAGTATCTCTTTCCCGGATAACCCTCGGCATACTTGTTTGTGAGCAGGCTGCCCATTGCAGCCATAACTGCCGGAGAAACGATGTTTTCACTTGCGATAAGTTCAAGGTTTCTGCGCTGTCTTTTAAGCTCGTCTGTCATTGCGTTACCGATTGCGGGATCGTACTCGTTGAGGTAATCAAGAGTAGCGATATTTGTTTTTTCACTCATTGTTATATTCCCCTTATATTTTTATTTTAGGATACTGTGTATCCCGTTTGAATTTATGTCATTGCAACGAAATGGCTTTTTGCCTTAATTCGTACAAATCATCAAGCGTTTTAATTTTTCCTGCCTCATTTCTCAAGGCTGCCGCACCCTTCATGCCTTTGAAATAGCCGACTACAAGTTTTCTTGCCTGAAGCATTGCCATATGCTCACCCTTGTACTCAACCATTTTGCCGATATGTTCAATCATTACACCGAGCCTTTCTTCAAGGTCGGGAGTGTGAATTTTAACATTCGGGTTTTCAAGGTATGCGTTAATCTGCGAGAAAATCCACGGATTTCCGAGCGTTGCCCTACCGATCATAACAAGGTCACAGCCCGTGATGTCCATAACCTCCTTTGCCCTTTCGGCACTGTCAATGTCTCCGTTTGCAATTACGGGAACGCTGACGGATTCTCTTACAGCCCTTATGATATCATAATCAACGGGAGGCTTGTAATATTGCTGTCTTGTTCTGCCGTGAACGGTGATTGCCGCCGCACCTGCCGATTCGCAGATTTTTGCAACTTCAACGGCATTTACACTGTCATCATCCCAGCCCTTGCGGATTTTTACGGTTACGGGTATGTCGGTAACGGCTGTCACAGCCTTGACAATTTCTCCGCAAAGCCGAGGATTTTTCATCAATGCACTTCCGCTGCCGTTTGAGCTTATCTTCGGAGCGGGGCATCCCATATTGATGTCAATTATATCGGGTTTGTTTTCAAGTGCGTGCTTTGCGGCATCAGCCATACATTTCGGATCATCACCGAAAATCTGAATTCCGCAAGGACGCTCTAAGTCTGAAATTTCCATCAGTTCTTCGCTCTTTTTGCTGTTGAAAGAAAGCGCCTTTGAGCTGACCATTTCGCTTACGCAGTATGCCGCACCGAATCTTACGCAAAGCTCACGGTAGGCCCTGTCGCTTACCCCCGCCATGGGTGCGAGAACTGCGTGGGATTTCAGCGGAACACCGCCGATGTTAAGATTATCCATATTTTTACACATTTAATGCTGTTACCTTATTCTTTTTCTTGCACCGACTTTTGTGCTGATCATTACAACCGCAATTGCAACTACTCCAAGACCTACGCAAATCCACGAAACGATTCCCGCCGTGTAGCTTGTGGAATACTTTTTTTCGCTGACTGTTTTTGCGATTGTCGGAGCCTGAAATTCCGTTGAATCGGTCGCCTGAGTTTCAACATACTGATTCTGATACTGCGTTTCTTCCTGTTTCTGAGCTTCCGTTTCGGGCTGAACATACTCAGTTGTGTGTTCTTCCGTTTCGGGCTGAACATACTCGGTCGTAGGCGCTTCGGTGTAAACAGGCTCGGTATAAACCGGCTCTGTGTATTGCGGTTCGGTTTCAACGGGAACATACTCCGTCACTACGGGATCGGGCTGGGGATCGGGAGTTTGCGGATCGTCCTCTCCTACCGCAAAGGCGGTTATTGAACAAACCGACAATGCAAGAACCGCAAGTACGGTCGGAAGTATTCTTTTCCTAAAAATTTTCTTAAAATCTGACTTCATATTTAATACCCCGTTCATTCTGCGTGGCACATATTTTCATATACATACTACGATTATAACAAAAGCAGGCGTTCATTGCAAGATTTCAGACAACTTTTCTGCACACAATTAATGCCCAAACAACAAAAAATCGGAAAACCGATTGTAAAACCGATTTTCCGACTTGATTATTATGTCAGTTTTTTGAGCGTTTTTTAGCCTTTGGCATAACAAGATTGTAGCTTTCGTCAATCAGCGGAAAGATTTCTTCCTTGCTCACAGAGCCGTCAAGCAGAATACTTATCCACTTGTCCTTGTTCATATGATAGGCTGGCAGAAATCCGTTTTTCATTCTCAGCGAGCCGACAAGAATCGGATCGCACTTGACATTCATCACATCGACAAAGCCATCGCCGTCAAGCCCTAAAATCTGCCTTTTGACACGCATGACTACTGCGTACCATTTGCCCGACATCGTATTCCGCAGAACCGCATTATCGGGACTGCTCTCCCACGGATATTCGGGTTCTGTTCCGTATGTGCTAAGGGCATAGTTTAAAATTACATCTCTGTTAATAGAATTATCATTGTATGCCATTAAGCCTTAACTCCTGCTTTTTTCTTACGAGTGAAATATATTCCTGCATTGTGATTTCGTTACGAAGTAATTTTCGACACCATTCTTTGCTTTTGCTGTCAATGGTATAGCCTTCCATTTCAACTGATACGGCAGCATTTTCTATTATCTGTTCAATCGGTTTATTACCGTTCACAGTAACACTCCCTTTCGTGAAATCTGAACTTCATATCATTTTATCACGACAAAGGCACATGTCAACCAAAAGGTAAAAATTACTCGCCAAAGCTGATGCCCATTTTTCTTGCTGTTTCAACAACCTCGCTGTCTTTCGGAACGCTCTTGAGCTTGCCTGCGATGTCCTCAAGCGGAACGGCAACTACCTTATTATTTACAAGGGCAACCATTTTGCCGTAGTCTTTATTGATAATAAGCTCTGCGGCTTTGACGCCGAAACGAGTTGAAATCACACGGTCATAGGCATCGGGACTGCCGCCTCTCTGGAAGTGACCCGGTACTGTAACCCTTGTTTCCTGACCTGTTGCCTCCTCAATATCATGGGCAATCTGATAGGAAATTGACGGATATTTCATCTCTGCAATAGCGGCTTTTCTCTGCTTTTTAGGCAAAGCGGCAATCTTTTTTGAAATTGCACCCTCGGCAACTGCAAGAATTGAAAAGTTCTTACCGCCTGCGGTTCTTGACTTGATTGTTTTTACAACCGAGTTGATGTCGTACGGAATTTCGGGGATAAGAATAATATCCGCACCGCCTGCAATACCTGCATAAAGTGTGAGCCAGCCAACCTTATGTCCCATAACCTCAATAATGAAAACTCTGCCGTGAGATGTTGCGGTTGAGTGGATACAGTCGATTACATTTGTTGCAATATCAACGGCACTCTGAAAACCGAATGTCTTGTCTGTACCCCAAAGGTCGTTGTCAATTGTCTTAGGAAGCGAAACCACATTGAGTCCCTCTTCACGAAGAAGATTTGCGGTTTTTTGAGTTCCGTTGCCGCCAAGTACGACAAGACAGTCAAGACCAAGCTTTTTGTAGTTCTTCTTCATAGCCTCAACCTTGTCAACGCTGTTCTCGTCAACAACACGCATAAGCTTGAACGGCTGTCTTGATGTGCCGAGAATCGTACCGCCCATTGTGAGGATACCCGAAAAATTCTCGGGTTTCATCTTTCTTGTTTCGCCGTAGATAAGACCTCTGTAGCCGTCAATAATGCCGATGATTTCAACATCATTGCCAAGCTGATTATAAAGCGTTTTTGCAACGGCACGGATTGTTGCGTTAAGTCCCTGACAATCACCGCCGCTTGTTAAAATGCCTACTCTTTTCATTGTTCGGAGTCCTCCTTTTTCACTTCAACGGGTACAATCGGAGTTCCGACAGTGCTCGCATATGTCTTCTTCATTGCCTGCTTTTGAGCCTTTAACGCAAGCTTTGAAAAGAATTTCTGACAATTTGTTTTGTGTTTTCCACGCTTGTCAACAGACTTATATACACCTGTTGAAAGCTGTTGGCGTGCATTTACGGTATCCTTAAATGAAACCGTGATAACCTCCTGCACACGCTTTTTGATATCCTCGTCCTCAACAGGGAACACAAGCTCAACTCGTCTGTCGAGGTTTCTCGGCATCCAGTCGGCACTTCCCATATAGTAAAGCGGATTTGAATTGTTTTCAAATATAAATATTCGGCTATGCTCCAAAAGCTGACCGACAATTGAAATTACTCTGATGTTTTCGCTGAATCCATGAACCCCCGGAACAAGACAGCAGATACCTCTTACGATGAGGTCAATTTTTACGCCTGCGTTTGACGCATCGTACAAAAGGCTGATGATTTCAGGATCAACAAGCGAGTTCACCTTTGCGGTAATTTTGGCAGGAAGTCCGAGCTTTGCGTTCTCGGTTTCCTGAATAATCATAGCCTCAAAGAACGGACGCATTCCGTGAGGTGCAACGATAAATTTGTTGTATTCAGGCGGAGTTGAGTAACCTGTCAATACATTAAAGAGTGATGATGCGTCAACACCGTATTCTTCACGACAGGTGAACATACCGATATCGGTATAGAATCTCGCCGTACTGTCGTTATAGTTACCCGTACCCATATGCAAATATCTTCTGATTCCGTCCTTGTCTTTTCTTACTACAAGACAGATTTTGCAGTGGGTTTTAAGTCCCGTAAGACCGTAAATTACATGACAGCCCGCCTTTTCAAGCTTTGTTGCCCACTGAATGTTGTTTTCCTCGTCAAATCTCGCCTTGAGTTCAACAAGAACAGTTACCTGCTTGCCGTTTTCAGCCGCCTTGATAAGAGCCGCAACAATCGGTGAATTTCCGCTGACACGGTACAAGGTTTGCTTGATGGCAAGAACATTCGGATCGGTTGCCGCCTTTTTGACAAAATCAACCACAACATCAAAGCTTTCATAAGGATGATGCACAAGTCTGTCCTTTTCACGGATAGCCTCAAAAATATCGTCATAACCGCAGAATTCCGCAGGCGGATTTACGGGAACGATAGGTTCAAAGCACATATCCTCGCAGCCCTTAATGTGAGCAAATTTTGAAAGGAATGTAAGGTCAAGAGGACCTCTCTGAAAGTAGATTTCACGCTCCGTAACATCGAGAGCGTCAACAAGAAATTCACGAATTTCTCGGTTGCATTTCTTGCCGAATTCAAGACGAACAGGTTCTCCTCTCTTACGCTTTCTGATTGACTTTTTAATTTCAGCCATAAGATCCTCGGTATCCTCGTCAATGTCAAGGTCGGAATCTCGGGTGATTCTGAAAGGATCGTATTGCTTAATGTTGTAAAGCTCAAAAAGCTCGCCAAGGTGCATTGCGATTATTTTTTCAAGCAGAATAAACGCTCTGCCCTCGTGAGTCGGAAGCTCAAGAAATCTCGGAAGAATTGACGGAACCTGAACCAATGCGAAAAATTCTTCATTCTCGGCATTTGTAAGGCGAACAGCAATGTTAAGGCTTTTGTTTGCAAGCATCGGGAACGGACGGCTTGTATCAACAGCCATAGGCGTCAATACGGGAAAAACTACTTTTTTAAAGTATTCCTCAACAAACGCTTTCTGGTCGCCGTCAAGCTCGTCAGCCTCTTTGAACACAATGCCTGCCGAACGAAGTGACGGAATTATTGAACGGTTGTAACAGCTGTACTGCTTTTTGGCAAACTCGTGAATTTTTTCAACAAGTCCGTCCATAACCTCTGTAGGAGTCATGCCCGATGCGTCACGGCTTGTTCTGCCGTGATGAATCTGGTCAAGCACACCTGCAACACGAACCATAAAAAATTCGTCAAGGTTTGATGCCGTAATTGAAAGGAAGTTGCATCTTTCCATAATTGGGTTGGTCTTTTTGAACGCCTCTTCAAGCACTCTTGCATTAAAGTCAACCCAGCTTAATTCTCTGTTAGTATAAGGCATCTTTTGCCATTTTGACATAAGCTTTGCTTTTTCGGATGTTTTTTTATTGTTGTTTTTTGAATTTGACATATAATTCACCACCATAAAAACTGATATATAACCCAATTTAATATATCTGATTAAGTATAAAATACGAAACGGATTATTTCAAGCGAATTGCACTAAATTTTACCTTTGACAACGCATTCTTTACATATATTTTACAATAACACAAATAACATTGATTTGCAATAGATTTGACAAAATTCGCAAAGATAAAACCAAAATTTTCTTTTTGCAAAATATGCAATAAATGTTGTTTTAATCTCTGTATTATGTTATACTTGATTTAATTGTTTTATTTACAGATTTTAAAAAATTCTAAAGAAAATGAGAGGTAATTATCATGAGTAAAAAAAGAGGAAGCTTTTCCGGCGGACTCGGATTTGTATTTGCCGCTGCGGGAAGTGCGGTAGGCTTGGGAAATCTCTGGAGATTTCCGTATTATGCAACTAAGTACGGCGGCGGAACATTTATCTTTATCTACATAATCCTTGCGCTTACATTCGGCTTTTCACTTTTGACTGCCGAAATCGCAATCGGCAGAAAAACAAAGCTAAGTCCGATTCTCGCCTACAAAAAGCTATGCAGCAAATTTTCGTTTTTAGGCTACCTTGCAACGCTTGTTCCTACAATCATTATTCCGTACTACTGCGTTATCGGCGGTTGGGTTACAAAATATATGTGCGTTTATGCACAGGGACTTGTTGCCCCTGCGGCACAGGACAACTTTTTCTCGGACTTTATTTCCGACCCGTTGTCACCCATTGTGTTTTTCTTGATATTTATGCTGTTGAGTGCAGTGGTAATTATGCTCGGAGTAAACAAGGGCATTGAGCGACTGAGCAAATTTTTGATGCCTGTTCTGCTTGTTCTGACAGTCGGAATTTCAATCTACACACTCACGCTCCCAAACGCAATGGAGGGTGTTTCGTACTACCTCATTCCCGATTTCAGCAAACTGTCAATTTGGACATTTGCGGCGGCACTCGGTCAGCTGTTCTTCTCAATGAGCATTGCAATGGGAATTATGGTAACCTACGGTTCATACACAAAAGATGAGGTAAACCTCACAAAGTCGGTTAACCAAATTGAGATTTTCGACACAGCCGTTGCACTTCTCGCAGGTCTTATGGTAGTTCCTGCGGTTTATGTATTCAGCGGTGAAGAAGGTCTTGGCGCAAGCGGTCCCGGACTTATGTTCATCACACTTCCAAAGGTATTCAACGAAATGCCTGCCGGCGTAATCATCGGATTTTTGTTCTTTGTTCTTGTATTCTTTGCAGCTATCACAAGCTCAATCTCCGTAATGGAAGCAATTGTTTCTTCGCTTATGGACAAGTTCAAGCTTACACGAATCAAGTCCTGTCTTATCGTTATCGGCATCTGCCTTATTATGGGTATTCCGTCGTCACTCGGCAACGGTATATGGTCAAATGTTAAGATTCTCGGAATGGACTTCCTTACATTCTTTGACTTCTTGAGCAACAGCATTATTATGCCGATTGTCGCACTTTGCACTTGTATTCTCATCGGCTGGGTTATCAAGCCAAAGACTATTGCAGACGAAGTCACAAGGAACGGCGAGCGTTTCAGCAGAAGGGCTTTGTTTGATGTTATGATTAAATATATAGCTCCAATCTGCCTTGTGTTTATCTTAATTTCCTACACACTTGCGCAGTTCGGCATTATTTCACTTTAACCCGACACTTTAACACGATTATTTATGAATTCAAACAGTAATATCACCGAAATGAATCATAAGTAATTGTCTTTAAATTAAGCATACAACAATTAACTATTATCCGTTTATCCCATGAACTCTTGAAATTATATGCAATAATTGGTATAATTACAGTTACAGCTCATTTGCTGAATTTTAGGGAGGACAAATACTATGTGTCAGAAAAAACCATTTTACATTACAACGCCTATTTATTATCCATCAGGCAATCCCCACATCGGTCATTGCTACACCACCGTTGCGTGCGATTCTATCGCCCGTTACAGACGAATGCAGGGATACGATGTTATGTTCCTTACGGGTACGGATGAACACGGTCTTAAAATTGAACAGAAGGCTGCCGAAAAGGGTGTTACTCCCAAAGAGTATGTTGACGAAATTGTAAAAACCTTTAAGGGCTTATGGAAATTTATGAACATAAGCTATGACAGATATATCCGCACAACAGACGATTATCACATTGAAACAGTTCAGAAAATTTTCAAGGAGCTGTATGACAAGGGTTACATCTACAAGGGAGAATACAAGGGCAAATACTGCACCCCCTGTGAAAGCTTCTGGACAGAAAGCCAGATTATTGACGGCAAATGCCCCGAATGCGGACGAGAGGTTACAGAGGCAAAGGAGGAGGCATACTTCTTTAAGATGTCATCTTTTGCCGACAGAATTGAAAAGCTCCTCACGGAAACAGACTATTTACAGCCAAAGACAAGAGCGGTTGAGCTTGTAAACAACTTTATCAAGCCGGGACTCGAAGACCTTTGCGTATCGAGAACAACCTTCAAATGGGGCATTCCGGTTACATTTGACGAAAAGCATATTGTTTATGTTTGGATTGACGCACTTTCAAACTATATCTCCGCTCTCGGCTACAAGAATGAAAAATTTGACGAATTTGACAAATACTGGCCTGCCGATGTTCATATGGTAGCAAAGGACATCATGCGTTTTCACGCTATCATCTGGCCTGCAATGCTTATGGCTCTTGACCTTCCGCTTCCAAAACATCTTGCCGTTCACGGCTGGATTACTTTCAACGGACAGAAGATGTCAAAGTCACTCGGCAATGTTGTTGATCCGTTTGTACTCGGCGAGCGTTACGGCGCTGACGCAATCCGTTACCACATTATACGTGAAATGGCTCTCGGTGCAGACAGCTCATTCTCAAACGAAATTATGATTAACCGTATCAATTCCGACCTTGCAAACGGTCTTGGCAACCTTGTTTCAAGAACAGTTGCAATGGTTCAGAAATATTTCGGCGGCACACTTCCCACAGAGCGTGAGAGCGGCGAATTTGACGATGACCTTATCGAAACCGCAACATCGCTCCGTGCAAAGGTTGACGATTTCATGGACAAGACTCAGCTCCAGAACGCACTTGCCGAAATCTTCAAGCTTGTTTCCCGTGCAAATAAATACATTGACGAAACCGCTCCGTGGGTTATTGCCAAGGACGAAACAAAGAAAGCAAGACTCGCAACGGTTCTCTACAACCTTCTTGAGGCAATCCGTATTGCCTGCACCCTTCTCTCGGCATTTATGCCAACAACAATGCCAAAGGCTCTTGAGCAGATTGGCGCTTGTGAAAAATGTGCCGGCTACGAAAACTGCGACAAGTTCGGTGTTCTTCCTGCTGATGTCACGGTTCACAAGGGAGATGCACTCTTCCCACGAATTGATGTTGAAAAGGAAATTGAAGAACTCAACAGCATTATCAAGAACAACGAGGGTGAAAGTGAAGAAACAAAGGCACTCCGTAAAGAGCTTGAGGGTGTTGCACAGATTGGCATTGATGACTTTGCCAAGGTTGACCTCCGTGTGTGCGAGGTTAAGACCTGCGAACCCGTTAAAAAGAGCAAAAAGCTTTTACAGTTCACAATTTTTGACGGTGTAAAGGACAGGACCGTTGTCAGCGGTATTGCAAACTACTACAAGCCGGAGGAGCTTATCGGCAAGAAGATTATTCTTGTTCAGAACCTCAAGCCGGCAAAGCTTTGCGGTGTTGAAAGCTGTGGTATGATTCTTTCTGCAGTTCACGGCGATGATTTAAAGGTTGTTTTTGTTGACAATATGCCTGTCGGCTCAAAAATCTGTTGATTTATGTTCGTGTAGATAGTTTGATAAATTAAAAGCTATCTATGCCCGAGCGTAACTGTAGGAGCGGATATCATCCGCCCGCACGGCGAGCCGCCGTTCCCCTTTCGTGTAGACAGTTTGATAAATTAAAAACTATTTATGCCCGAGCGAAAGTTTTTCAAAATTGAAAGTTGAAAATGGAAAATTGAAAATTGCGGTCGGGTAGACAGTTTGCAATATAAAAACATATTATGCCCGAGCGTAGCATAGTTCGTGTGCGTTGCACACGATTGCACGCATTGCGTGCAAAATTGAATACACATATGTTATATCAAAACATATGTGTATGGACATATAAATTCATCAATGTGGGCGGTCAATGACCGCCCATACTTTTAGGGAGATACACCGATGTCACTTTACAACAACATTTTCGATGCACACGCACATTATGATGACAAATGGTTTGACGATGACCGTTTTGAGCTTTTGGAAAACATTCACACAAAGGGTGTGTGCGGAATTGTCAACAATGCAGTTGACCTTGAAACGGCAAAAACCTGCATTGAATATGCCGAAAAATATGATTTTATGTATGCCGCAGTCGGATTTCATCCCGAAAATCTCGAAAATATTCTGGACAATTATCTTGAACAGCTTGCACAGCTTTCAAAACATAAAAAGGTTGTCGCAATCGGCGAAACAGGGCTTGATTATCATTGGGACATTCCGAAAGACTTGCAAAAGCGTGTTTTTGAGGAACAAATCAGGCTTTCTCTTGACCTTGAAATGCCGCTTATAGTTCACGATCGTGAGGCTCACGGTGATGTGTACGATCTTCTGAGAAAATACAAACCAAATGCGCTGGTTCATTGCTTTTCTGGCAGTGTTGAGCTTATGCGTGAAGCGGTTCGCATGGGAATGTACATCAGCCTCGGCGGTGTTGTTACATTCAAAAATGCCCGTCACAGTCTTGAGGTCGCCTCGGAAATTCCGCTTGACAGGCTTCTGCTTGAAACCGATGCTCCGTATATGGCGCCCGTGCCGTTCCGTGGCAAGCGTTGCGACAGCTCTATGATTATCTATGCCGCAGAAAAAATCGCATCTCTGCGTAATATAAGCATTTCCGAACTTCTGCAAATCACCTGCGACAACGCAAAACGATTTTACAATATTGATGATTAATTCATAAAAAAACACGGTCGGAATCCCCGTTTGGAAATCCGACCGTGTTATTTTTTCATTATTTTAGTAGTGGCGAACCGTGTTGTCCCTACAAACAGACAACAACTTTCATATAAAAAACGGTCGGGAAGACAGTGTTTTGCATTTGCAAACTATCTTCCCGACCGTAATTTTACATTTTCAATTTTCAACTTTCAATTTCATCAGTCTTCACTTGCGTGTCTGCGCATACTCTTGTGCAGGAAGAAAAGTCCGATCGAAACTATAAAAAAGATTACAGAACAGATTGCAACGGCGATAAGAATATTGTTCATACTCTGAACAAAAAGGTTGTAGAACGCCCTTGAATCAATATTAATCTTGCTCATATAGCCTGTTGAAAGCAACACCGCCGGAATTATACCAACTGTAAGGAATGCCGCAGATGTTGAATAACAGATATACCTTACCGCTCTGTGCTTCCAACGATTTGTAAAGATGATGATTACGCATAAAATTGCGACAAGGACTGCAAGACCGCCGATAATCAACGGCATCATATTTTTCAATGCAACGAGATAAACAGAAAGTGTGGCAAAAAGCGGTATTCTGAGCGCCGCCGCATAAATGTTAGCAGCCTGATTGATGAGATATTCTCTGCTCCCATCGTTTGCAACCTTGAGATTATTCTTACTTATGTAGCTGTCAAGCTCGCTGTTGAATTTCTGCTTAAACGCTGTTGTGTCAATCTTAGCCTTCTCGCCTGCATAAAAGCTGTTGAGATAGGCCTGTGTATTATCGTGAATTGTCACTTCGTCAACAACATTTTCAAAAAACTTTTCATCAAGTCCCGACGCATAACCGAGGTCAACAAGGCTTTCTTTGATTTCGTCACGCTTGTCAACAAAATAGTTGCTCGCATTCATATTATCCATAATATACGATGGGTTGAGGATTGTTGACTGAAGAACTATTGCAAACGAAAGCAAAAACAGTACAAACGAGAGAACGAACGAAATTATTCCGTAAATAATATGTCTTACTTTAGAATTCATCAGTTCGCCTCCTTATCAATCGGAGTACCCGACACTAACTTTGCATACACAAAATATCTCTGTGTTGTAAGACCGAGTGCATCAAACGGATAGCATGTGTACATTATAAGATTTTCATAATCCGCCGAAAGGTCATATGCGGTTCTGTCAGTCGCTTTTTTGACAGCCGTGTCGGTGATTTCATAGATGTAATTACCGTAGCTTGTCTTGATTTCAACCTTCTGACCGACTGCTGCGTTTTTAAGACCGTTGAAATAAGTGTTGTTATGACCTGCAACAAGGATTGTTCCGCCGTAACCGGGGACAAAACTTCCGGCATAAATGCCAACACCGTTTCTGAGCGCAACATCATTGTCACCGAAAAAAAGATTTGCGTCAACATTGCAGTCATTGATTATAAGCTCACCGAACAGATTTCCGTAGTTAGGGTACTGAACGGAGTCGTTTTTAACATAAGTTTTTTCCTGACCGTTTGAATCCTTTTTTGTAACGGTAGGAACGGTTGAGTTTTCTGACACGGGCACAAAAATATTATCGTACTCTGTTGAATAATCCTTTTCATTATCTGAGAAGAACATACCTACTGCCGAAATCACAGGTGAAAAGGACGGAACAAAAGCAAGATACAGCACAAGATATGTTATCAAACAAAAGATAATGGGAAGAATTATAAAACTCTTCCCATTCTTTGATTTATGACCGTGTCTGATTTTTTTATCAGACATTAGAATCAAGCTCTTTCTTTTTTAGATTTTGCAAGGTAGAAAGCACCGCCTGCTACCATTACAAATGCAACAGCAGAAACAGCGATAACGCCGCTGAAGTCAGCCTCTGCACCTGTTGTCTTGATCACACTGTTATCCTGAACACTGCCTGCCTTTGTAAGTGTAGGAACAGCTGAGAATGCAACCTTGCCGTCTTTGCCGTAAATTGTAAGCTTCTTTGAAGATGTGTCATATGACATTGTCATATCAAGCACACCGACAACTTCCTTACCGTAAGAAAGAAGTGTCTGCTTCTGAGCAAATGTGAGATCTGCAATATTAGATGCACCTGAGCTCTCAAGGAAGCTCTCGCCCTTCTTGAGAACAGCAACGATCTGAGATGACTCATCTGCTGTCATATCGATTGTGTTAAAGTAGTTTTCAGCCTGGTTTACAAACTCGCTCGGAATAACCATCTCCGAACCGTTCATCTTAACAGATGTCTTGAGTTCGTTGAGAACAGCCTGTTCGCTGTCATTGATTCCTGCTGCAAAAGCAGTAAAAGCAGTTGCTGCAACAAGGATGAACGCTACTAACATTGCTGATAACTTTTTCATAGTTCATACCACCTTGTATTTTATTTTGTTTTCATCAGCAAGAAGCTTCACGGATTCATTGGCATAATACGCATCTGCAAGCCGAAAACTGCAGGGATCACAATGGAAAACTTCACCATTTAACTTCTTTGTACAGTATTATACACCACATTTCGCATTTTGTAAAGCATTTTATTATAAAAATTTGTTATATTCGGAAAAATTACAATCCTTTTGTCAAATCAGGCATTTTCATTGTGCATTATGCCGTTTTAAATCATTTATGCACTGCATAGTTTTCTTCTAATCTTGTATTTCAATTCATTTGTACACTTGCCTTTTACATAAAAATGCACCTGCCGATTTATAAATTCCTTCTTTTTCAAATATTCGTGTATAGACCTCATCCGCTTACCCTACACCTTTTTCTGTAATTGTTTTCTTATTATGACATATTGTGACATACTAATATATAAGTAGAAAATTTATCGGTTATTTGCCATATTTTTGTTTATTTTTTTTGCAAATTTTACCTGAGCTTTATTTCAGCTCGTTATTTTATATACTTATCGGCTAACTGCAACAAAATAATCACATATTTTATGTGTATTTTGTACATATGAAAAATCAGAGTAATTGCATATTCTGCAAAAAAAGACATCTTTTTCCTTTATTGAAACCTTTGTTCATATTGATTTTTTTACTGATTTAAAATATAATAGGAGTATCATGTTTAAAAGTATTTTGTGCTTTTGTGCCGTTTTCGCCTACAGCACTTTCGTGTCGACTGTGGCATTATCTTGTCATATGCGTACAAAAGCCGAGAAGAGGAGTAATTTAATGGAGATAACATTCAAGGACATAACGAGAATTATCAAGAAAAATATTGTGTTTATTGCGGTGCTGTCGCTTTTATGTGCGGCTGCGTCATATTTTGTAACAACATTTTTGGTTCAGAAAACATATACATCAACCGTAAAGCTTTATGTTGAAACCAACTACAAAAGCCAGTCGGCTTATGACGACTATCAGAGTATCAACTACGCAAAGAATCTTGTTCTCACCTATATCGAGTTGCTCGATTCAAATTCTTTCTACAATTCCGTTTCAAAGGAACTCAACGAAAAATACACGGCGTCACAGCTTAAATCAATGATTAAGTTTGAAAGCATTGAAGATACCGAGGTTTTTAAGGCGCTTGTAAATTCGGGCAGTCCGTCCGAATCAAAAAACATAGGCAACGCAATTGCAAAAATTGCACCAGATACAATTGCCAATGTAAAGGACAATGCAAAGCTTAAAATTGTTGACAAGGCTACAACACCGAAAGCTCCTACATCCCCGAATGTTTCGAGAAATGTTATGATAGCTTTCGCCGCAGGTCTTATTATTTCACTCATCATTTCATTCGTCCGTGACTTCCTTGATGTTAAAATCAAGTACAATGATGAAATGACAACCGTTCTTGACCTTCCGTTGCTTGCCGCTATTCCCGACTTTGAATATTTTTCAAATCAGAAGGCAGCTGAAAAGAAGTACGGTAACTACGAATCGGGTTATTAATTGTTAAAGGAGTGAAACTGCAATGAAAAAGACTAAAATTGACCGTTCAATCGACACTGGGGCACTTGGCTTTCAGGTTCGTGAATCATACAAAACAGCAAGGACAAACATCGCATACTCAATTTTCAAAAAGGGTTGTAAAAAGGTAGCCTTTACTTCTCCAACAAAAGGTGAGGGCAAAACCGTAACTTCAATCAATGTTGCATCTGCTCTTGCTCAACAGGTTGGCACAAAGGTTATCGTTGTTGAATGTGACCTTCGCCGTCCGAGAGTTAACACAGCTTTAAAAATCACACCTACTCCCGGTCTTACAAACTACCTCAACGAGGAATGTTCACTTGAGGATATTGTAAAGGATACAAAAATCGAGAATCTCAAGGCAATTACATACGGCGCTATTCCGCCGAACCCGTCAGAGCTTCTTTCGAGTGAATCCATGTTTGATCTTATCAAAACTCTTGAAAAAAATTACGACTACATTATTTTCGATACACCGCCAATCGGCGTTGTTATTGACGCCCTGCCTATTATGAAGGCGTCTGACGGTGTTGTTATTGTTGCAAGAAATAACTCAACAACATATCCCGAGCTTTCAAGAACAGTTGAAGTTATCAAAAGAACCAACGCAAAAATTCTCGGTGTTATTCTTAACCGTGTAAAGCCTCACGAAACCCGTAAGGGTAAGGGCTATTACTCAAGATACGGCGGATATTACAAGACATCAACAAATGACTGATGTCAAACCGCCTTTGCAAACATAAACTAACAGGCTAGTCCTGCTCACGGAGGGAAAAATGGAATCCGTAAAAAGCATAAACAAAAGTGCGTCATCAAGCGGACATACAACTGAACAAAAGCCCGTTTATGATTTTTTTAAACGGATTTTTGACATCATATGCTCGTCAGCCGCTCTGATTATATTGTCGCCTGTCTTTTTAATTCTTGCAGCAGCTATCAAAACAACAGACAAAGGTCCTGTATTTTTTACTCATAGGCGTGTAGGAAAAGACGGAAAACCCTTAAACATATATAAATTCAGAAGTATGGTAACGAATGCCGAAGATCTTATCAAGCAGTTTACTCCCGAGCAAAAAGCTGAGTACGAAAGAAATTTCAAGCTTGAAGACGATCCCAGAGTCACAAAGGTCGGCAAATTTATGAGAAGAACAAGCCTTGACGAGTTGCCTCAGCTTTTCAATATTTTAAAAGGCGACATCTCTATTGTAGGACCAAGACCCGTTATGGAGATTGAAACTGAAATTTACGGCAACTACCGTGATATGCTTTTGAGCGTTAAGCCGGGGCTTACGGGTTTCTGGGCGGCAAACGGCAGAAGCTGTACTACATACACACGCAGAAGGGCAATGGAAATTTGCTATATCAAAAACCGCTCTGTCTGCTTTGACCTGAAAATCATTCTCAAAACTATCACCTCTGTTTTCAAAGGTGAGGGCGCTGTTTAAGGAGGCAGAGTTTTGAAAGCTGTTATACTCGCAGGAGGATACGGAACAAGAATTTCCGAGGAATCCCAGTTCAAACCTAAACCAATGATTGAAATCGGCGGAATGCCTATTTTGTGGCACATTATGAAGCTATACACCCACTACGGTGTGAATGAGTTCATCATATGTGCAGGTTACAAACAACATGTAATCAAGGAATGGTTTGCCGACTATTTTCTTCATACATCCGATATTACCTTTGATTTTACTCAGGATGATAAGATTATTGTACATAACAAAAGAGCCGAAAAATGGAAGGTTACTGTTGTTGACACAGGTCTTGACACGATGACGGGCGGCAGACTTAAAAGGATTCGCAATTTTATCGGAGACGAACCGTTTTTTATGACCTATGGCGACGGTGTTTCCGATGTTGACATAAACGCTCTGCTCGATTTCCACAAAAAGCACGGCAAGCTTGCAACTATGTCAGCCGTAAAACCCGAAAGCAGATTCGGTGTGCTTGATTTGGCCGAAAACAACGAAGTCAGAGCTTTCCGTGAAAAAAGCGATATTGACTCAGGCTGGATTAACGCAGGCTTTATGGTGCTTGAACCGAAGGTTTTGGACTATATAAAAGATGATACAGTTATGTTTGAGCGTGAACCGATGGAACAGCTTGCAAGAGAAGGTCAGCTTATGTGCTGCAAGCATAACGGATTTTGGCAGTGTATGGACACACTGCGTGACAAGGAGCGTCTTGAAAAGCTTTGGAACGACTGTACTGCTCCTTGGAAAGTGTGGTCGGAATGATGCTTGATTTTTATAAGGGTAAAAAAGTGTTCATTACGGGACACACAGGATTCAAGGGCAGTTGGCTCTGCAAACTGCTTGCAAATGCCGGTGCAGATGTAACGGGTTATTCGCTTAATCCGCCAACCTCACCGTCACTTTTTGAGATTGCAAATATCGAGAGCGATGTAAAGTCGGTTATCGGAGATATCCGTGATTTTGATTCGCTTAAAAAGGCATTTGATGAGGCACAGCCTGAGATTGTACTTCATCTTGCGGCTCAGCCGATTGTGCGTGACAGCTACAAAATGCCTGCATATACATATGAAACAAATGTTATGGGAACGGTCAACATTCTTGAGTGTGTACGGCAGTCAAATTGTGTGAAATCGTTTCTCAATGTAACAACCGACAAGGTTTATGAAAACAGGGAATGGCAATGGGGATATCGTGAAAACGAACCGCTTGACGGGTTTGATCCATATTCAAACAGCAAAAGCTGCTCGGAACTTGTAACCCACAGCTACAAAAATTCTTTCTTCGCCGACGGAAGAACAGCAATTTCCACAGCGAGAGCAGGCAATGTTATCGGCGGCGGAGATTTTGCAAACGACAGAATTATTCCCGACTGCGTGAGAGCCTTGGAAAAGGGCGAGGATATTATCGTCCGCAATCCGCATTCCACAAGACCGTATCAGCATGTTCTCGAACCGCTTTATGCATATCTTATGATTGCAAAAGCCCAGTACGGGAACATTAAGTTTGCAGACTGTTATAATGTAGGTCCTGACGAGTGCGACTGCATAACAACAGGCGAACTTGTTGACTTGTTCGTAAAATATGCCGGCAATATAAACCGGATTGACAAAAGTGAAAAGGATGCAGTCCACGAAGCTAATTTTCTCAAGCTTGACTGCTCAAAACTCAAGACTGTTTTTGGCTGGAAACCTCATTGGCATGTTGATGATGCAGTTAAAAAAACGGTCGAATGGTCATGCTGTTATATGGAAAACGGCAATGTAAGAGACTGTATGGATAGGCAGATTGAAGAATTTCTGAAATAATCATACGGCAAATATAAAAAGAGGTTTACTTATGAAAAAGGCAATTGTAACAGGCTCAAACGGTTTTATCGGCTCAAATGTCTGCAAAAGACTTTGTGCCGACGGTATAAAGGTGTTTGCCGTTGTTAAGGGTGAAAACGAAAACATTGATAACATAAAGAATCTCAGCGGCATTGAAATTGTGTATTGCGAGCTTGATGAGATTGAAACCTTGGCTGACATGATTTCCGACAGAGATATTGATGTTTTCTACCACTTTGCATGGGTAGGCTCGGCAGGATCGCTCAGATGCGATGAAAATGTTCAGCTGCAAAATGCCCTGTGGACCGCTCGTGCTCTAAGAACAGCCGACAAAATGCAGTGCAAAAAGTTTGTAAATGCCGGTTCTATTATGGAAAAAGAAACCTACACCGCTGTTTACACTCAGGAAAGCAAGCCCGGACTTCCGTACATTTACGGTGCAGGCAAGCTGATTGCAAGAGCAATTTGCAAGCCGATTGCAAACAGCCTTTCAATTGACCTCTGTTGGGCAGTTATCACAAACGCATACGGCGTCGGTGAGCTTTCGCCCCGTTTTGTAAATTCTACAATCCGCAAAATCATTGCAAATGAGCCGTTGCAGTTCACCGCCGCAACACAGAACTATGACTTCATCTATATTGACGATGTTGCAAGAGCGTTTGAGGCAATCGGAGAACACGGTAAACCTAACAAGGAATATACAATCGGCAGCGGAAACGCAAGACCTCTTAAAGAATTTATTCTTGAAATGCAACAGACGCTTGCCCCAAACGCAAAGCCGATTTTCGGCGATGTACCTTTTACGGGAGTAAATATGCCGCTTGAGGCATTTGATACAGCCGATATCGAAACAGACTGTTATTTCAAGCCCTCGGTTTCTTTTGCCGAAGGTGTTTCAAAAACAATGGAATGGCTTAAATCACTTAATTAGTTTTTAAAGTAAGGTGTATTTTAATGATACAGAAATTTGAATTTTGCAATACGGACTTTGAGGGTGCATACCTCATCAAACCGTTCTGTGCAACCGATATCAGAGGTGCATTTATAAAGGACTACTCAAAGGAAGTTTTTGAGGCTAACGGCCTTGAACACAACCTTGCCGAGGTTTTCTACACGGTTTCTCACAAGGGTGTAATTCGTGCGCTTCATTTTCAGAGAGTTCACGAACAGGCAAAGCTGGTACGGTGCATTAAGGGCAAGGTTTTTGATGTTATCGTTGACCTCCGTCCCGAATCACCTACATTCAAAAAATGGCAGGGATTCTACCTTTCCGAAGAAAATATGAACGAGCTCTATGTTCCCGAACATTTTGCACACGGCTATCTTGTACTTGAACCGTCTGTTGTTTCATACAAATGCGGTGAAAAATTCTACGGCGAATATGATGACGGCATTATGTACAACGATCCGGATTTGGGAGTTGAATGGCCGTTTGATGAAATCGGCGGTATTGAAAATCTTATTATTGCCGACAAAGATAAAAATCTTCAGACTTTTAAGGAATACGAGGATAAGTATCTTAAGTAATTTTTATGTTATGACTATTTTTTTGCGGAGGGTAAAATGAACATAGTATATTCAAGCTCCGACAGCTATGCCCCTATTGCCGGTGTGTCAATAATGTCACTCTTACACAATAATACCGATGCCGATGAAATCAACATTTATATGATTGACAACAATATCTCAGATGAAAACAAAAAGAGATTTGAGAATATGGTTGACAAATTCGGCAGAAATATTGTTTTTATCCCCCGTCCCGACCTCAACAAAATGGCAGGTGTTGATATAGAAGTCGGAAGATGGAACATAAGTACATTTTTCAGACTGTTTCTCTGCACGATACTGCCTGATAATCTTGACCGCTGTATTTATCTTGACTGTGACACGGTTGTGCGTCACTCTTTGAGAGAATTTTGGGAAACAGATCTGGAAGATAAGATTGTTGCGGCAGTTGACGATTGCCGAAGTGACCGTTATAAAACCGAACTAAATCTTCCGTGCGACAGCACTTATACAAATAACGGTGTTTTGCTGATTGACCTTAAAAGCTGGAGAGAGATGAATGTAGAAAAAGACTTTCTCGACTTCATCATTGCCCATAACGGTGACATTACATATGTTGATCAGGGTGTTCTTAACGGTGTTCTTGCAAAAAAGAATCTTGTAAAGGTTGTCCATACCAAGTACGATGCTATGACCGTGTTCTTTGATTTTAATTTTAAAGATCTTATGAAGGTGCGTCGTCCCGAGCATCATCTGAGTGAAGAAGAATACATTGAGGCGGTAACCGATCCTTATATAATTCACTACACCTCGTGTTTTCTTTCGGGAACTCGCCCATGGAATGAAAATAACAATCATCCTTTTGTCGGGGATTATCTCAAATATAAAGCAATGTCACCGTGGAAAGATTTTCCGCAATATCCCGATGTCAGAAAGAAATCAAAAAAAATGATGACGAGTGTGTGCAATGCCATACCGAAAAGAATGATGATTGCAGGTATCTCACTTGTTCACTCAAAGTTGTACCCAATGGTACGCTCACTTAAAGGAAAAAGGCGGGGTTGATAATGAAAATTCTGCTTGTTAATAAATACCACTATGTAAAAGGCGGAAGTGAAACCTACTATTTCGGTCTTGCCGACCTTCTCACAAAACTCGGTCACGAAGTGATTTACTTTTCAATGGCAGACATTAACAACAAACCATGTGAACAGGAAAAATACTTTGTTTCAAATGTTGATTTTAATTCTAATATTTCCACGCTTCAGAAGGTAAAAGCAGGTTTTCGCGTTCTCTATTCTTTTGAGGCGAAAAAAAATATTTCTGCTCTCATTGAACAAGAACATCCTGATATTGTTCATATTAACCTTGTTCACCGTCACATCACCCTTTCGATTGTTCGAGCAATAAAAAAATACAACATACCAATAGTGTTCACAATTCACGACCTTAACTGTGTATGTCCCAACCACGAAATGCTTGTAAACGGCCATGTATGTGAAAAATGCCTGCACGGCAGATATTCAAATTGCATAAAAAATAAATGTGTAAAAGGTTCAACTGCAAAAAGTACTCTTGCGGCTATTGAGGCAACAAACTATAAACGAATGAAAATATACGACGACATAGACTTGTACATCACGCCGTCATATTTTTACAAAAAGAAGCTTGAAGAATCCGGTATTATCCACAGCGAAATTATCCATATAAAAAACTTTCTGCCTACCGATACTGTTTATTCCGACAATAATCCCGACAACGGTTATCTGTTATACTTTGGCAGAATTTCCGAGGAAAAGGGTGTGCTGACGCTCGTTAAGGCTGTTGAAAAGCTCGAGAACAATATTCCGCTCATCATTCTCGGCACAGGTCCTATCGAAGATGAAATCAAGGAATATATAAAAGCACATAACCTTGGAAACAGAATCAAAGCATTAGGCTTCAAGTCCGGTGACGAGCTTAAAAAGTATGTTGCAGAAGCGAAATGCGTCATTCTTCCCAGTGAGTGGTACGAAAACGGACCCTATACAATTATGGAAGCAATGTCACAGGGAAAACCTGTTATCGTAACAAATTACGGCGGACTTCCTGAAATTGTAGAAGACGGAAAAACAGGCTTTATCTGCTCACCGTTTGACAGTGATGACCTTAAAAACTCAATTAAAAAAGTCTGCTCGCTTTCTGATGCTGAATACAAAGCAATGAGCAGTTGTGCCGTTGAGAAAGCAAAAATCGAATTTTCTCCGGTAACCTATGCGCAGAAACTCACACAAAAATATAATGAGATTATAAATAATCACAAAAAGAAAGGCTGATACCATGAAAAAACTTGGCCTTTGCGCTTGCTACAACCACAAAAACTACGGCAGCCAGCTTCAAAGCTATGCAACAACAGTTGAACTGAAAAAGCGTAACATTGATTACGAAATAATCCGATATAAAAAAAAGATTACACCGTTGCTTCTTACAAAAGCAATACCTGTCTCTTATACACATCTGACGCTGCCGACGATCTTACGCGTGTAGATC
>ENA-UAOI01000102-UAOI01000102.1-human-gut-metagenome-genome-assembly--contig:-NODE-102-length-33055-cov-27.636727_pt1 | contig 33055 bp, 59 predicted proteins | sample MGYA00243471_ERZ654561 | MGnify/ENA primary metagenome ERZ654561 (study PRJEB26926, sample SAMN06164393) | human gut metagenome | biome: ENVO:00009003; feature: ENVO:2100002; material: ENVO:00002003... | reverse complement strand
ACGCGTCTCGTGGGCTCGGAGATGTGTATAAGAGACAGGTTTATATTGGATAAAATTGGAATAAAATTGTCATATAAAACAGATGAAATTTATGCCTATCTTATCCAATATATAACTAAACAAATTTACCTTAAAATATCTCCTACTTCTTTTTCTTAATCGTAGAAGGTGTTTTAATGGTTTCTACTACCTTAATAAAAAAGCACCTACTTCGCAGCAGATGCTTTAAAAATGAATAAAAAAATCATGTAACCTATCAAGTTAAGTTCTATATCTATTGCAAATATACGAAAACTTATTGATATAAACATTATGTTGAACCAACTAATGTAATCTCCAAGAGCTTTCCAGCCCCACTTCCCGTTTTAGTATTATAAATATAGCAATTTGTATAGGCTATTTTACCCACATTGTTTTTTCCTCCCGATGTCATACATGGAATAGACACTACATAGTTATTGTTACTATCTGGTCCAGAAACAATGCTTGCCATTCCTTTCCCAAATTCATATTGGTCTATTCTAAAATTGCCACTATAGTTAATAGTTTCAAGTGATACACTAAAGTTCTTTAATGCTGCTAATCCTGCTGCCGCTTTGTCATGTATAGTAAAACGATATTGATAATAACTGGTTGAGTTATCATTAACTCTTGGGGTTGTACTCCCAACTACAGAATACTGCAAATAACCTTGTATTGGAAATTGGGATAAGGTATATCGAGCTAAAATTGGTGCAGAATTTCTTCTTGTACTCGATATGCCTCGATATGCTTTCATATTAGTATCTAACGATTCTTTCCATTTAAGTCTATCGCTTGCAAATACACCATCAGTAATAAATAATACTATTGCAATATCTTTACTCATTTTACCTTCCCAATCAATGCTATTATCAACTAAGAATAACGGTATTTTGCCGCCAGTAAAACTTCTACCAAATATCTTATAGTATGCTTTTTTCTTACTTATACTACATATTGCAATAGCTAACTGATTCTGCTTACTATTGTTTAGCATCTTATCAATGCTTAGTTGTCCCGATGTACTTGTTTCAAATAATAGTGCATTTACATTTATGATGATAGCTGCGTCCGGTGAAGCACTACTTGGTAATGTAAATGAGAATATAGGATTAGCTCCATGATAATACCCATTAAAATCAGTAGCTCTATAAATGCCTTTACTTCCGCTTGGCTGCTTGTAATATATGGAGGTAGCCATCAGATTATCTACTGTTGGTGATATTGCTGTGGCATTTTCAAATCCATAATGTATAGCTTTAATTTGAGCTTCGCTTAACTCTGTTACACTATCATGCACCATTGGATGTCTTTCTGCCCATATATTAACCTTATCTGATATACATTGAGTTCCTAAGTCTGTACTACTTATACCAAGAACGGCTGGTATATCAGTAGCTATATTGACTGGCGCAGTTATTTTACCTCCACTATTACTCATAGTTACCTCCTTTCGCAACTACTGCACCAAGCACAACCACACACAAAGAGCGACAATCGAAAGATTCTATATTTAAGTCCCCTTCAATTATCGCTGCTTCACTAACATTAAAATGTTCTTCTAACTGTTCAAGTGAGGTACTAAAAATCCCCCCCAGTTATATTATTGATAACCAATAGGTTACCTTTAATCAATAAATTTACTTTCTTTTTCATATCCATTATCTCTTTACCATTATCATATAATATGGCGAAACATTCTGCCATCCCTTCTGAACACCATAGCCTTGGTTATAGGCTTGAATATACAAACCTCCTCTTGACTGGGTTGTGCTACTGCTCCATGTATTTACAAAATTCAAAAACATTCTTGACGCTTTGAAATAACCTTGGAAAGTTTTCCCGGCTGCAATAGAAATGTTAGAATTTATGTTATTGCCAGCAGAATCACAGTATTGCAAATTAGTTGTATATATACCTCCAAATTCAGTTCTTAGGTTATAGTCAACACCCGAACCACTCCCTATCGTAATTGTCTTTCCCAATTCATTTGTTATTTTAAAGAAAAACAATACGTCTGCATAACCATTATTTGAGGCATAGGCATTTGCTTTGTAATATGTTATATCATGGAAGCCATTAGTATATCCACCCATCTTATCCGGTATGATATTTAATCCGTACTCTTGTGTAATGTCTACTTTAAACAAGAAGTAATTGTTATCATCATAAGGGATGCACATGTTGTTTGATACTGTGGTAGAAGCTAAGAACAACATTACGAACCTTGTGGTGTTTATATCACTTGCAGTAAAGTTAAAGGTAACTGTTCCTCTCTGGTCTACCGGAGTATCTGAAATGACAGTCTGCAATCTGGTAGCGTCACTATATAACAATGGGTCTTTATTGTATAAGGCTGCTGCAAGATGTGCTCGGTCTAAGCCAACTCCTGCATTTCCAAAGTCCGTTATCTGTAATGATGTGGATGAACTGTTGTAAGTTACAGCCAATGTTAGAGCGTTGCTTGCCATTGTGTTGACTTTCAGTTCAGTTCCTTTCTTCATTTTACTGCTTACAAAAGGTCCAGCGTTGTGGTCATAGCCTTCAAAGTCAAGCAATCTAAATGGCTGACTATCTCCACCCGTAGGAGGTAAATAGTCCCATGTGCCTTGCTTGTAGGCATTGACTAAATTTGTCAGACTGCTATCTCCGGCAGTAGACCATCCTACTTTAAGTCCACAGAAGCCATCATTTGCCTTGTACCAATTACTGTTAGGAGCAACTACAAACGGCTGTCTGACTGGTTTATATTTAGACCATTTGTTTATTTTACCGTTACTGTTTTTGCACAGTGTACCCAAGTCATAGCTTGAAACGCCTAAAACAGTACGCACATCTTCTATGCTTACTGGTGCTGTAATCTTTCCTCCGCTATTTGACATATCACAAGTATTTAGTTCTAAGAGAACTTGGTGGCTTGCATTTGTGAATAATTATGTTTATCTTTGTGTAAAAGTTTAATCTACAACGTATTATATAGAATGATATGAAAAAGGATGTGAGAGTTGTTAACGGCTTCAATGCTGCCACGGGTAGCTCAAAGCCATGTTTCTTACCAAATTCTCTTAGAACTAAATAGTTTATTTATGCCAATATCAAGTGGGAAAATCGTAGCACCCGTCAGTATTGATGATGTCCGCACAGCATTGGGTGTATCAAGTTATGATTTAGGTTATTTGTGCAAGAATACTCATGGTAAAACAAATATGTGGGCAAAGTATAAGCCCGTAATATACCCATCAGAAAATATTAATCTTACAAACTCAAATTGGTGGAAAAGTAGTAATGGGAATTGTGGTATTGATACAAGCGGTGCGCAGGCTGGTACTTATAAGGATATAGTAAGTAAAATGACTTCTGACGGAGCAAATGGATATAAGTATTCACCGCCACAAGGAGGAAGCAATGCACCTTTCCGGCTTCTTGACTTTGAAGGGTATATGCCGGAAGCAATGGCACCAATTCACTCGTTTACAGTCCCAAAGCAAGTAGATAATCTAAGCGGAAGTGCATTCAACGCTACAGTAGCTTATAATCCATCATCTTCAACGGGAGAAAGTCTATCGTTAAGTGATATAGGTGGATTGGTATGGCAGGGTGTGACTTATACATTAGGGGATATGTACTTTGGTGTATATATGGTTCAGAAAGGAGGAACAAGGTCGCAACGACTGACTGCTGACAGTCCGGGGACAATGCTGGTACAAGTACCAGTTGGAGGATTGCCAGTAAACACATATAATGTCTATCCCTTCTTGTCTACTGTAAAGCTTGGCATACTGGACACGGATAAGGCTGCTGGCTATTTCACTTTGCCTAATACTAAGGTTGCCGAGATACAAGTAGTAAGTACCACATATAATATCATCATCAATGCTAGTATTGGAATGATTGCAACTGCATTGACCGTGACTGTTCAAGTCAAGAACCCGACAAGTTCAAGCAAGACCTTTACTAATAATTGGCTGTGGGTTCGCTTCGCTAAATATGACTTGTTTGACCCACAGATGCATGGTGAAACAAAATTAAATTTAGGAACATTCACTGTGGCTGCTGGTGAAACATACACAGTTATCAGAGAGATATTTGATATAGAAGCAGACAAATCCTATAAGGTCTGGGTTACTCTTGATTCATCGAGATATACAAATTCCGTAGTGCCTCTACTATCCAACGTAACAATAGAAAAGGGGAACTTTCACAAGCTCCCCCTAACCTCTAAATAAACTATGTAATATGCAACAAATACTATTCTCCTACAAGAACTTCCTGCAAGTCCATGATGGTACTTACATTGAAGTCGTTGGAAGCGATGTACTTTCCGAAAGCATCCTCACTCAACTTGTCATAGGTGAGTTCGTTTTCTTTGTCGCCCTCTTCCTTCATCAGCTTCTCAATGGTATTGTTGAAGTTTTGGAAATACTCATTGAGTTCCTTGCGCTCCTCAAAGGAGTATTCAACTTCCTTTCCTTGTGACTGCATTTCCTGCCAGTGTTGGGCTTTCTTCTGCATCTCTTCCATTTTATCGTCTTTCAGCTTCTCGTGTGTCAGCTTGACAAACTCCTCATAGCCTTCACTGATTGGCTTAATGGCTCTCAATGCTTTAATAACTTTAAACTTGTCAGCATCCTCCATCTTAGTGAGTTTGCTGTCGTTCATTGTTTTATAAACGCTTACAATTTTAGATGTTTTCATTATTATGTTGTTTTAAAATGTTTCTACTAAAAAGCATCTATCTTTACAGACCGATGCCGTCTACTAACACTATCAAATATGAGATTAAACAAATCAATGGCAATTATATACATCACTTTGTATATGAGTGTCATTAATAATATCTTTCCTTTTCTTCACTCCATACAAACTGATGGTCGCAATGCTTGCATTTAGAATTGACACCACGAGGAAGGTCAATTTCTTTCCCGCAGTTGGGGCATACAGCATTATATGGAGGATAGACTTGGATAAAGTGTCGGTTGAACTTGGCAACCCCATCCTCTCCGGAATCTCCGAACTTATCCACGTATATTTTGATGGCGTTGAGCAAGTCCTTTGCATCGGCTGCGTCAATGTCCTTGTATTTCTCTTTCAAGAACTTCGCCAATATCTTTCTTAGGTCTTCTGCGTTGAAGTCAATGTCTTCAAGCTGCAAGGCAGTATCTTTGATATTTCTATCATGCTCTGCCCTAAGAAACCTTATAGTTTCTTTAATGTCCGTCCGTTCAAGATAGTCTGTAACCTCCAAGCTACATCTTTCACGGAACTTAGGTATTTGTTCTTCGGTTTTCTTTTCGTACTCTTTCCCTCTGATAGTAACCATATAGGATTGTATCTCATTGATACCAATAGCCACCATCAACGAAAAAGAGAAGTCAAGAGGAGAGAGGTTATCTACCCCTCTTGATTTCATCAAGCTCTTTGTCTGCTCGTAATTAACCATTATTTCAACGCTTCTGCTTTGAGGTCTTCAATTACAGAATCAATAAGGTCACAAGCCTCTACTTCGATGTCCTTTGAGCCGTTGTAGCTTCTGTTGACTTGTCCCCCATCGGATTCAGAGTAAGAGAAGTTGCCGTACTGTCCGGTAGTAGAGTTTACACTACCATTGAATGAATCAATCAATGATTGTGAGTTGATTGTAGCGTCACCTTCCAATGTGATAGTGCCAGTTGTGTTAGACACATGATAGGAAAGTCGCTTGTTGGTAAAAGTTGTTCCAGCCATTTCGTTAAATATTTAAGTTTAGACTTCGCTACAAATGTAGCTTAAATCTGTGAAAGTTCCAAAAAACCTTCCTACTTTCACAAGCAAGAAGGGTATAAGAATATTAAAATCACTCTTAATGAAAAATTGAAAATCAATCTAAACTATCTTCACAGACGGTATTTTTAAGTAGTCAAAGGCGTTTATATCCAAGCTTACACTTGAATAATTTGACGTTTCATCGAGCCACTACTTCTTAGGGAGCTTGTACTCTGGTCGTCCATAGTTGGGTTCTCACCGTCCAATCCCCGATGCGCCATCGGTTGGGTTAATACTATTTTTTAGGTGTAGCTTGGTTATCGCTACATTAGCATTTATAAAAAGCTAAGTGCCTCTTTGTATATAAGTGCCATTTAGAATTTTATGGTACAAAACACATCATCATCGAAAATCTTACAAGTAAGTCCTTTGAACCTATCAACAAGACCTTTAAGAATATTCTTTTTCATTTCATCCAAGTCAGATACACTTTCTGAAAAATACTTTTGTGTGGGCAAGTCATGATTTTACCGACAAGAGATGATAGGTCTGCATCTACCTTACATTCAAATTGAGTAGCCTTTTGAGTAGTACCTTCTTTACCTTCAAGTTCGATACGCATCATAATGGCGTAGTTTGCAAGGTCAGTCAGCGTATCAGACACCGATTCATAATTAGGCTTCTCATTACTATTAAGCAATGACTTCAATCGGTTAAACTTATCTTCCATGCGAACAATGCCAGCTATATTGCCATGTTCTTTGATTGACTTGCCGAATGAATCGCCATAATCTTTGTTCTTGTTTTCGTAGAGCGTTGCCATTTCAGCAACTATCTCTTTAAATCTTTCTATCTTATTCATCTTTAAACTTATTTCGTTTAACTTGTTCTAAGCAATCGTGAATATATCCGAGTAAATAGCAAAAGGGTTCTTGGTCTTGGGAATTAGCATACGAGCCTATTTCATCAAATAACGATATAGCTATATGTCCTGCATCGTGAGCCAAATCTTTGTTTGGTGCATTTGGCTTCATTAATACGAGTATTCCAAACATCTCTGTATCTTTGTATTGAACTCTTGGCGTAACTCTTATACTAAAAGGGCTATCGCTATCATCCAAATCCCAATCTATTTCGTCACCATTGTATCTACAAAAAGCTTCTTTTAGTTCCTTCTCCGTCCATTTCTTAATTACCCACAATTTTCTTGGATAAGGAGTTAGATTAAATTCATGTATTTTCATACTACCACCAAAATATTCCTCCCCAAATCGCGTAGAATATGATTAGGGAGAATAACCATAAAACGCTCATAAAGCCAGCTATGATAGGATTGCCATAATCACTTATCTTACGTAGGCAGTATATGAATACTATGCCCATTACGACCGCAATAATGCTACTCCATGCTATCATTCTTCATCTCGTTTAAGGCTTCTCCTTCATCAACCTCTCTTTTAGGAATGGCAATAGATTGCTTAAACTCACCACCGTTATCCTTAATTAGTATCTCAATTTTGTTCATTGCCTCACGTTCGATGTTGCAGATTTGTTCCTTCAAATCTTTTACCTTTTCTTCATCAAGCGTTGTTTCAAGAGAAAGATAGCGGATAGTTTCGATATATTTCTGATAAAATTCGTTGCGAGAAATATCGGAAGGTGCAGGCATGAGCATGGTGTTGCTTTTTGCCAAGTACGAGAAGTACATACACATCACATTGGTAACTTGCAATGTATCTCCTCCAACGGCAAAGGCTGGCTCGGAAAGCGTATAAATCCATCGCTCTGTATGCTGCAATACCTTAACAATCTCTTCCGGCATTTCGTCAGCATGTTCCATCAGTTGAGAGAAGCTGAAACCTTGTACATTCCCATTCTTGTCCTTAACTTCTCCAAATTCTTTGTTTGCTTCGATGCACTCACAGAATGTTCTAAGCCACAGATAAGGATTAGAATAACCGCCACTTACTACATTGGTAAATACGTTTCTATGGAAGTTGGTAGACACAACTGAGTAATCGTCGGTAACTGCAATAGAAATTCCTCTATCGTCCAGTCTGCAATACATGTGTCCTTTGGTCTTTGGCACGAATACATAGGAAGTACCTATGAGTTTTACAAGCTGTGCCTTGCTCATTTTTGAAATATCCATCATATCACTTTGGGTTATTTATTTTTCTTTTTTTCGTCCTCGTAAACTAAATACAATTTAGCTTTGACAGCCTCGTCAGATTTCAGAGAGTGGGCGTTTCTTATTCTCTTACTTTTAAGGAATGCAAGAGCTTCTTTCCGGTTGCTGATGAATGGATATATCCACTCCGGAAGTTTCTCCTCCTCAACTTCGACGTCTTCCATGATAGCTTCTTGACGTTCTTCCAGCAACTCTTCCATTGCCATTTTATTGGCTTCGTCCAAGTCCATACTTTCAATGTCAGCTTCCACAAAGTCGGGAACTGGATAGCATTCAAGAATTTCTGTAAATGTCGCCAAGCAGAAATCTTTAACGACTTTGACAGCTTCGTCCTTCTCTTTATTGTACCGACAAATTGCATAGTTTTCTGTTCCGTCAATCCGTCTTACAAGGCAAATTCCTTTGTTAAATTCGGAAACCTTGTCCCAAGTTTTTTTAGGGAGTGACGGAATTTGAAGCGTTGCGAGGCAATCGTCTAAGTAGTTCTTTTTCTCCATTGATTTTCTTTTTTAAGATGAAGCAAAGGTATGCTAAATTTTGGAAAGTTCCAAAAAATAAGGGAGAGAAATTAATCCCTCCCTACAAGAAAATTGAAATGTCACTTTCGCAAGCTAAAGAATAGGGTTTAAAATGCTGTTATTATGAACCAAAAGTTTGTAGCACAAATGTAGCAGTGAACTTTGGTTATCCCAAACTTATGGATAAACTGTACGCGCAATACAGTCCGCAATATTTCATAAAAGTACGTATAGTGGGCGAATATATTGAAACCACTATTGCATATTATTATGATGCAAAGATAGTAATAATTCCAATTACTCAAAAAAGGAATCGGGATTTTCTACAGATTTTGTATCACCATTGCTTTTTGAAACCGGAGATATGTTGTTCAGAGAATACAGATTGATTGTCTGTATGTGGATATTGGTTAACTGAACCTTATCGCCATGTTTGGTTTCTTCCAGCTTGTTGTATATCTTCCCAGTAAGTTCAACTAAGTTGCCTACATTGAAGTTGTCGAGAATGTATCGTGTCATTGTTCCTTTTGCAAGGCATACATGATAATCTATCCTATCAGCTACCTTATAGCCTTTTTGGGTAGTAAAACCCTTTTCGCAAGTTTTGAGTTTCACCATTACCCCATAACTACCGACTTCTCTAATGTCAGTAATCCATCCTACAAGTATAGCCTTATTCATCTATATTAGACCATTCAGAAGTTTCCAACAGAGCTTCAACCATTTGATTGTCAAGAAGTGGATAGGGATAGACTATCGGTTCTCCTTCTTCTGATAATGGTTCAACTTGTGGTACAAGTTCATTATATATTCCCTCATGCAAAAGAGCTTTTGTTTCGGTTGATGTATGGCTCATTAGTTTACCAACATTTACTAACATAGGCTATGAATTTGTTTGAATGTCAGAACCCATGATATTGAGTTTTCCTTCTACAACAGAAAGAGTGCCATCGTAGACATAAAAGTATTCGACACTGCCAGCAGGCATATAAATAGCTGCTAAGACTGGTCGTTCGTGATTAGGGTCTAAGAACGGCATATTGAAGGTAGTATCTTCATAAGCTGCAAATCGGTAAAGTCCTTCTCCTAATTTGAGAGTTTGTCCTTGCTCCACATTATATGCAGTGTCTATAACTACTGCTTGCATGTGGTTATTGTTCTTATCTCTTGCTATTCCCATTTGATTGTAAATTAATTGATTAAACCTTACGTAAAGATACAAATTTAGAAATTACCCCCCCCCGTAATTAACTGAAATTAACTATTGTGTTCAACATATCCATTTTCTACACACCAACATACCATTTCATAGGCTATTTCAAGTAGATTATTCCCCCTAATCAACTTCAATACATCATAGCATCGTCCGGCTTCTGGGGAATATATTTGTGCTTTGTCCGTAAGGATAAATCCGTTCTTATCCCTTCCGGCAGTATAGAAGAAAGAGAGATATCCATATCTCCATTCTCCCGTATCAATGTCCTTTCCTCTAAATTTTATTTTTCTTACCATAATACTAAACTTTTATCAAATTCCTTAATACATTCAAACAAATAATGCGCAACTATCGGTTGTACCGCATTGCCTAAACATTGCATTCGCTCCACCCAATTGGGAAGTTCATTATATTTTCCAATAAACTTGGGTGAGGGTATTGACTGTCTTGTTCGCCATCCCGGATAAACTCGTGTAAATTGCCCCGATAAGTAGGGCTTCCGAAATACCGATTCTTGCACGCTCCTTTTGCCATTGATTTTGTTGGGGTAGGCAATACAATATAATCGCTCCCTACTCTGTTGTATGCCAAAGTCGGTACCAGATAGACATTGCCATTCCGCATCATACCCGATTTCGGAAAGGTCGCATAGGACTTGCTCGAATCCCCGAACAACGAGCATTGGGCTGTTTTCAATGAGCACGTACTTCGGTCTAACGTCCCGTACAATTCGGAACATTTCAGACCATAAGCCGCTTCTTTCACCGACAATTCCGACACCTTTTCCAGCAATGCTGATGTCCTGGCAAGGGAAGCCACCGCTGATGATGTCAACAAATGGCGGTTTTGAATACGTTCTAATATCTCTGTTGATTTCATGTTCTTCTCCAAAGTTTTTCTTTATTACTAATGATTGATAATCCTCAAATTCACAACTCCACTCGGTCTTTATGTCGGCAAGTGCCGCACCTAATCCAAAACCTTCTATACCCGAAAATAGGCTACCATGTGTCAACTCTCTCATTGCTTTAATCTTGCTACAAAGTCCTCTAAGTACATAGTCTGATTAATACCATGTACTTCGTAAAAGATGTCTGCTATCGTTTGCTTTGCTGCTTCAATAGCCTTTTTTTCGGTCACTTCAACTGCCAGTTTGCAGTCTTGAACGGTACTAATATGTTCCTTTTCAACCACTCTAAAAGATACACTCTCTTCATCTTTCCTCTTATATGGTAAACTGTATATATTATCACATTCTTTCTGATAAAAGAAACATTTTCCACAAGGGAAATCAAGCACATTTACCACTTCTAAGGTTACTCCTTTATATTCAAATCTTTCACCTATTTTTTTTTCTTCAAACATGGCATTTAGTTTTTAGTTCTTCACTCAACAACAAAGCATCTATTTTAGAATAAAGTCCTTTGTCTTTAAATTTTCGTATTCTCTTGAAAAGATTACCAGTCAGACAGAATCGGTATGACTTACCTACAATATTTGGTATTTCTTCACGTTTAACCCGATTATCTTCACACATTGAGGCAAGCATATCGACCTGCTGTCTGGTGGCTACACAAGTACCCGACTTGTTTTTATCTATGGTAGTAACTACAAATTCTTCCAACCCTACTTCCTTTGCAGCCGGGAGAAGTCTTTTTAGATACTTCCTACACATCTTTTGTAGCATAGGCTATTCATCTGATGGTTTATAATCCCAGCCATTCAATTCATAGCATCGCTTACGGACAACTTCTCTATCCCAATGCTCAAATATCTTAGTTCCTCCCATGCCGTCCTTTTCTCGCTCATATAAAGCCCATTCTCTTCCTCTTGGCTCATAGTAATACTTTGGTTGACTATTTGCCAAGTCCTTATATTCTTGCTCCGTCATGGCATTTATTTACAAGTCTACAAAAATTGTATTCTTGATGGTGTCCCCACTACACCTCTATCGGCTATTTGCCAAAGGCGTTCACCGACTACTTTTCTTAAAATTCCTATTGCTCCGTTTAGGTCAGCGTTTATCAGTTTGCCCGATGAGCTACGGAATAGACCTCTCTTTATACGCTTTCCCATATAGTTCTCGTGGTGGCACATGGCTTCGTCAGAATAGTGGTCGGTCTTGGAAGTATAGCTCTCTTCCGTGACTATAACCTTAATCCCGACTTCCTCACACTTGTACTGTATCATGGAGATTAGCTTCTCAAAAGGAATGCTCACAAAGTTCTGATTGTTTACCTTTCCCATATTGCAGTTCTGCTTCCAATCCTTGTTGTTTCCTATTACAATATTTCCAATGTGGTTATCCTTGCAATAATTTACTATGAATCTTGAAGCTTTGTGCATATAGTCGTGTACTTTACAGTTCCTTTTTAGAGTTAACCGTCCGATACGTCTACTCATTCCTCTGCTACCTATCAAGCTCATTAGGAAAGCCCTACGCTTATTAAAGAATTGGTTCATGGACTTTAGCGGTCTGCCGTTAATGACAAAACAACGGTTGTGTTGTGGGTCAAATGATGTGGCGAGATTGTTTAGTCCTAAGTCAATACTTAGATAAGCCGTATCGTCTAATTCGGTGGCTTCTTCTTTCTCTTTTTCATAAACTACTTCTATTATGTGGCAACTGCACTGTGGGATTATCCTCACTTGACACAAGTTATCCACTTTGGTTCTTATTGGTTCTATTCCGGCACGTTTCGGAAAATGGATATATCCGTCCTTCAACTTACACTGCTGGTTGGTAAATACCACAATGTTGCGTCCTCTCGTTTTATGCTTGTACTTGGGAAGCTTGGGACGGGCTTTCAGTTTATCCTTCACCTTGCAGAGTTTAAAGAATCCCTTCCAATTCTTGAAAAGTATCTTTGTGAACTGCTGGCTTGTCTGTGCAAGCAACGCTATATAGTCCGCTTGTTTATCTTTAGCGAGCATAGTAGTAACCTCATATTCAGACAAAAGCTTCTTGTTCTGCGTAAACTCTTGTCTAATAAGATAGTTTACGTAGTTGTACAAGTTCTTGGATAGGAAGCAAAGTTCATCCAACCGCTTATTGCCTATTGCTATATGTCGTTCTACTCGCTGCATGTACAAAGATAATCATTTAAGTGTCAGTCCTATATAATTGCCCTTTTAGTATTATAGCATCCACTTTGGAGTAGATACCTTTGTCTTTAAATTTACGTATTCTTTTAAAAATCTTTTGTTCGTTACACTTCCGGTATGACAGACCGAGTAAGTTGGGAATTTCCTCCCTTTTTATTCTATCATCCCCACATAGAGAAGCCAGCATATTGACTTGTTCTACTGTGGCTGTGCATCGTCCATTTTCGTTTTCGGCAATAGTCTTTTCGACAAATTCATCAAGACCGATATCTCTCGCTTTCCGGTACAACTTTTTCAGATACTTTCTGCAAAGCTGCTGTAGTTTGTTATGGCAACTCATAATAGTTTCTTTATAATATCTCCATTATATGATTCTTTAGTTAATTCTATAAATTCATATATTGTAAATGAATCTTTTTCAATATCTATACCTTTATTGATACAGAATGACAACCTTCCTTGCTTGCACGAACCGGTTAGCACATGATGCCAATAAAATAATTCTTTAGCCGATACCTTTTTAGTAAAGTCTGGAAAATGCTTTTTAAAAGCTTCTATCCTTTCCTCCTCGGTTGAATCGTCATACAATTTTTTTTGAAGCGAAGCAAACGCATCGTGCAATGTTTCTCCATGAGCGAATTTCCCATTCTCTTTTGCAACAAATGTTTTAGTCAATGTAAAGTCATCGTTCAGTATATATCCTTTAGCTACATTGTCATGAATATGCTTGATAATTGTAGGAATATCATCAATGATATATACTTTGTCGCCATTGAATGTTTTAATTCCATCGCCAGAGCCAGAGCCAGAGCCAGAGCCATAGCCATAGCCAGAGCCAGAGCCATAGCCAGAGCCAGAGCCAGAGCCATCGCCAGAGCCAGAGCCAGAGCCAGAGCCAGAGCCATCGCCAGAGCCATAGCCAGAGCCAGAGCCAGAGCCAGAGCCAGAGCCAGAGCCAGAGCTAAGAAATAGCTTTATCTGTTCTTCCATACGTCTACCTCCTCAATGGATTTGACTGCCTCTTCCGTACAAGGAATAATCTCGATTACTCCAAGTATTGTGATAGTGGGTACGACTAAGGTAAACTTACATTCGCTTGGTCTTTTTGTCCCTTCGACCGCAAGCTGTGAAATGGATGCAGCTCCGTACCAGCACCACAATCTGCGGCAGTCTGTCAATACAACTTCACTGCCATTCTTTTCTTTCAGTGTTCCGAAGAATACTCCTGCTCTGTCTGCTCTAATAATTACTTTTTTACCAATAAAATTGCTCATATCATTATAATTGGGTTTTATAAAGCCCGCCCAAGGCTATAGTACATATTAGGCGTTTATATCCAAGCTTACACTTGAACAACTTGACGTTTCATCGAACCACTACTTCTTAGGGAGCTTGCGCCCCGTTCGTCCATAGTTGGGTTCTCACCGTCCAATCCCCGCTGCGCCAGCGGTTGGGTTAATAAATTCTGTGCTTGTAGTCCAAAGCGTTTGATGTTTCGGGCTGCAAGTAAATCTCTGTCATTCACAGTTCCACACTTGGGGCAAGTCCACTTCCGGTCGGAAAGTTTAAGTTCTCTATTTATATATCCGCACTCACACATCTTTGAAGACGGTTCAAAGCGACCTATGCGAATTAAAGTCTTTCCGTACCATTCACACTTGTATTCAAGCATGGAGAAGAAAGTAGCCCAACCAACAGAGCCTATTGAACGTGCAAGCTTGTGATTTTTCATCATGCCGTCAATGTTCAAGTCCTCTATGATTATCGCTTGGTTTTCGCGAACGAGCTTTGTACTTACTTTGTGTAAGAAGTCTGTCCGTTGGTTGGTTACTTTCTCGTATTGTCTTGCTAACTGCTTTCTAAGTCTTTCATGTCTGTTTCCTCCCTTCTTGGATTTACTGAAACGCTTTTGGATTATATTCAATCGGTCAGTAGCTTTTTCAAGATATTTAGGGTTTTGAAATACGTCCCCATTGGAACATACTGCAAAGTCCTTTATTCCCACATCTATGCCGATTGTACCCTCATAAGTTATTGGTTCTTTAGATGGAATTTCTTTCCCATCCTCAACAAATACACTGACATAGTATTTATCTGTCTTGGTTTTAGATACCGTGACAGACCTTACATCTCCTTCAAACTTTCTATTCTCAGATAGCTTCACCCATCCAATTTTAGGAAGTTTAATTCGGTTGTTATCCAAGTCTACTTCTACTCTTAGGATTTGTGATAACTGGCATCTTTCTCTTCGTAGTGTCAGACGGAATACTATCGTTCTTCGTCTTCACATTCACTTTTATCTTCACCATCTTCTACTTTTATTAAGTGACCTTTTTTATTTCCATAGGCAAAGTGACGGGCTTCGACTTTATTCTTAGCTATCATATAATAGACAGCCGAAGTAGTCTTGCCAATTCTCCTTGCGTATTCTTTTACGCTTATCCACTTTTCCATAATGGTTCTTATTTTTGTCCCGTACTACCATATCCGTTAGCACCTCTGTCGGTATCAGAAAGCTCTTTCACTTCCTCCCATTCGATTGGTAAGGTAATGCCTATCTTAGCTTGGACTATTCTTTTTCCTACTTCGTACTTTGGCATGGAGGGCATAACATGATAAAATACAGCTGACATCTCACAACGGTAAAGTTCATCAATAGTTCCCTCACAGTTGGATAAGACCATACCAGTTTCCCATACGCTGCTTCTCGGTCTAAGGTCAAGCGACAAATGAAAAGGGCACTTGGATAAATCTATATCCGTGTTCAATCCCATATCTATAGTAGAACCTTTCAATATAGTTTCCCAATCTCTTTCCATTTCTATCGCAATGCCTAATCCATACTTATAAACGTTAGGTGCAATTTCCTCGCATGAAGTAGCGTATAAGTCCCAGCAAAAGTCAGATGGGTATTTCTTGAATGGTGAAGGAACTGATTTATCCAGCTTCTTAAATTTTATCTTCATTGTAAATTTGGTTTTGATTACAGTGACAAAGGTATGCTAAATTTTGGAAAGTTCCAAAAAAAAGAGGTCGTAATTGTGGTGAGCTACCCACTGCTAAAGCCGCAGGCTTCTTGGGCTGGGTGAGTAACCTCACTCATATCTCCACAAGCGTAGATTTCGGTCGCTCCAACCGTATTTATGTTTCGGAAAGCAAATCTCTTGATGTTATTAGCTGCGAGCAAATCTCTATCGTGTATTGAACCACATTCAGGACATATCCACTCACGCATCGCAAGCTTGAGATTGTGATTGATATACCCACAAGTACACATCTTGGAACTTGGCTCAAAGCGACCAATGCGAAGGATATTTACTCCTCGTTCTTTTGCTTTGTATTCCAATAGTGTGTTGAATGCACCTATGGCAATATCCTCAAGTGCTTGAGCAAGGTGGTGGTTCTTAACCATTCCCTTTACATTCAAGTCCTCAAGACAAATAGCGTCATAGTTTCTCACAAGATAGGATGTAACCTTATGTAAAAAGTCATTTCTTCTATTGGTTACTTGCTCGTGTACTAATGCCAATTTTCTTCTCGCTTTATCTCTATTCTTAGAACCTTTGGTCTTGTGAGATAGAGAGCGTTGAAGTTTTTTGACCTTATCAAGTGATTGCTTTAAGTATTTAGGATTAGGTATTTCAGTTCCATCAGAAAGGACAGCAAATGTTTTTATACCGAGGTCTATACCAACTGCTTTGTTCTCGCAAATTGGTTTCATAGGCACATCGGGTTCATTCACTTCCACAAGGATTGAAATGAAATACTTATCTGTTGCAGTTCTTGAAATAGTAGAAGATTTAACTATACCTTCAAAGGAGCGATGAAGTTTTGCCTTAATGCCATTCTTGAATTTAGGAATGAACACACGACCATTTTCAAAATCTACCTTAGTATTTTGCGGTATAGAGAAACTTTGCTTGCTATCTTTTTTAGACTTAAATCTTGGAAAACCTTTATGTTCTCTAAAAAACTTAGTGTAGGCTGAATCAAGATTAGCAAGCGATGCTTGAAGTGAAAGTGAATTAACCTCTTTGAGCCAACAATACTCTTCTGATTTCTTCATATTAGGCAAATCTGCTTGAATGTCAAAACGAGAAAGATTTGTTTTATCGGTTTGATAGGCTCTCACTTTCTTATCAAGAGCATAGTTATAGATGAAACGACAAGAACCGAGATGCTTTGCTATAAGCACCTTCTGCTCCTCGTTTGGATATAGCCTATATTTGTATGCTCTATATTTCATACTGCAAATATACAACTTTTTAGAACTACACAAATATTTTGCTAAAAATTTCGTAAACGCTTTCATCCCACCCCTAAAGGAACGGGATTTCCCGCTTAACTCCCTTAAAAGAAAGAGAGAAAGCACGATTGTTACTCCCTCTCTTTCGACTTAAAATAAACGAGATTACAAACTACAAGTTCACAATATCCACATAGTTAGATTCAACAACTCGTTCGATTCTCCAATCAGCCATTGAAGCGGACATAGCTTCTTTGACAGTGTTTGTTGCCTCTTCTGTTGTATCAGCTTCAACAATCAACATGCAAGGTGTCTTCTTCTCGTCACCATCGTCATTCAGAGTAATGTAGTTGAGCTTTACCATAAACAGCTTCTTGTCCTCCTTGTCCTTATCTCCCAAAAATTCTTGGAAGTTCGTCCGTCCAACTGCAAGAACTGAAAACTCTTCTGCTTGGTAGATAGACAGTTCTTCATTCATCAGCTTTTCGCATTCCGTGCAACTCATAGCGTTTACAAGATACTTTTCTGTTACTCTCTTTTGCTTGCCTCTTTCGTTGATTTTAACGTAAGAAACTTTTGCTTCCATTAATTGTACTAACATGATTAATTCTTTTAATTGATTAAAAACTAAAGTTATTTATTCCTACCCACCCGACTACTCTGAATCGGCAGATAGTGCTTATTATTTTGCTACTATATTCCGGTGAATACATGAACCAATTACCTAATAGATATTCCCCATGAAAAATCATCTTATTTTCGCATAGGAATAGAACTTCTTCGCCTTCTTTCGGTAAATACTGCTCTATTTTCGTAAATTCGATTTTATTTTCCATAACTAACTTGGATAAAAGGTATAACAATTCTGAAAGTTCAGTTTTACCAAATCTATGCTTCTCTCCTTGTACCAATTAGGAACATAATTGCAGATGGCGAACTCTTTTTCTTTCTTTTCATATATATCCTCTAAGAATTGCTTAGTAGTCATTCTGTAGAAATCACAGTTAGGTGCTTTAAATACTTCTTTGCCATCTATTTCTTCTGGATTGACAGCAATAAATTTTGCATGGTCTTGAAATAAATAGCATTGTGGATTATAGGCACAACCAAAATCATAGACAGTATATTCTTTAGGTATGATTTTTGATAGATAGTAATATGTTTCCATAAAGCCTATAAAATCTGTTCCTATAGCACAATACTCCTGCTTAAAAACTCTATCTTTTTCTTCCTTTGGAATAAGAGATAGTACATAGTTTGTAATTTCTTGTTCGTTCATATCAAAAAGGTAATTCCTGCAATTCGCTACCAAACGGTAATTGATTGCTCATATTGTCATATATGTCTTGTAAGTCAGAAACATCAGATTCGGGTGTCGGTTCAAATGTCAATTGTGCTGGTTGCTCCTGCCAGCCATAGACAATGTTTTCCGATATTTCGTTCTTTAGTCTACGGGATTCGACCTCATAGTACATGCCTACCAATAAGTCTATCACTCCCATGCTTCGGTTCTTGCAGACCTCAATTACAGAGTTATACTTTAGATATGGGATAACTTTGTCCTTACCGAAAAACTCCCCTGCCCTCTGCTCAAAGTCTTTTCCTATTCGATGTATGATGAATACAGAATCAGCCAAGTTAGTTAAATCTGCTGTACCGGATATACTTTCTTTCCGTAAGAAACCACCTTCTTTTCTTGGGTGACAGACTAAGATAACATGTATGTTCTTTGCTTTAGCGTATTCCTTTAAGTCATTTATAAATCTTGTCTGCTGTGTGTACTTATCTCCGTCATAGCTGTCAATCTGCAATGCCATCAAGTTATCAAGTACAACAAGCTGTGTTCCTTCATTCTCAACAAGTGTTTTAATGTCTGCAAACAGTTGTTGCCATTTGCTTCCATAGTTGTTATTATAGAGAAACAGCTTACCTTCCAACCATTTGTTGATTTGGTTAGCTATATTCTTTGGAGCATAGTAATAGTTTTCGTAGCCCTCTTTTTTGCATACATAATTTTTACCAGCAGATATTTGGTCTATCCAGCTTTGAAATCGAAAATCCTGCAATTCTCCTGACCAAATTCCGACCTTGTAACCACGTTGTACAGCATTCAGAACGACACAATCTATCCAAGAAGTCTTGCCCGAACCACTGAGCCCAGACAATACCGTAACATCTCCCATCAGTAGACCGATGATTTTTTTGTCAAGTTCTTTATATCCCGTAGGAATAGCTACCAACTTACTCATATCCACATACTGTACATCAGTCATAGCCAGCCACTTCTTTCCCTTTGCAGAATCCTCCTTCTTTGGTACAAACGGTTCTTTCTTTTGGGAAGAGTAGTATTGCATCTTATGCTCGTGCCTTTGATATTCCTTGTGGTCGTAAGCATCTGGTTCAAACTTCAACCGAAAATCCTTCCATGTATATTGAGAACAACTTGAATGCAGACATTTAAAGCCAAGTCCTCCATTAGACATCTCAAAGATTGCTGAATCCGGAGCACGGTGTGAGCTATTGAAGGGGCATTCGTCAAGTATATATTTTGTAAATGATGATGTCCTTACAATATTTCTCACTGCAATGTGGTGTTTATTTAGAAATGCTTCTAAGTCAAACTTCTCATTACTGTAGTAGTTACTCTTGCTCGGTTGTTCCGGTTTCGGGAGCATAGCCGCAACTTTAGCAAAGTATTCGTTTGGAGTTATTTTTACATCATCCGGTATTCTTAGTATCTTACTTTCCCTTTGAGGACGCTTCTTGGTGTTACTTCCCTTTCTGCTAAATGTTCCGTAAAGTTTACAAATGCGACTTGAATTGAATGTGCTACAATCTATTTCTACATTCGGATTAGAGAATAGCATATCAAGAACTTGCAGGAACTCCTTACAGATTGTAGTGTTCTCATTGTTGTTCTTCATAGCTATTTTGTACAGCAGATGGAAGCCATTTCCACTATCGCATACTACTGGCTTTTCAAAGCCTTCATCCCGTAGGAACTTGAATACATTGTTGACTACTCCTTTCGCCATCTCCTTTTCTTCATCAGTTGAGTTTGTGTCTGATGGCTTCTTAGTATCTATGTCTATCAATATCCAATCTCTTCCAACAATATCATTGTCAGAAGTAGTTGACTTTGGTTTGGTAACAATCCTATCATGCTGCTCTCTGTCATAACATGCTGGATTGATAGCGTTCAATGTGAAGTAGATGTTACAGTTGTCGTACTTCCTAATTTCGTTGAGTAGGGTATCAACATCAGTAAAGTAGCCGGAATAGGTTCTTTTATAGGCATTGTCTACTATACGAACTTCGACCAATTCTTCACCCGATTTAGATTTAAAGGTGTCATACCATTGTCTAATAGTTATTTCATTCATGGTAGTTCCTCCCTTAGTTTATCCAATAGTTCTTGTGCGCAGGCTTTTGCATAATCAATACTATCAGTACAAATATCGCTTGCTACGAATGTTTTTATCGTAATCCATCCGCACCACCAAGTATTCATTTGTACATCAAAGATGTTCTTATAAATGCCATAGTTTTCAATTCTATATTTTCTCATGCTGTTATTGTTTAAAGTGTTCAATCAGTTCGTCCATGGAGGCTTTATGCCACTTATCAAATAGTATTTCCGGTTTGTCTTGGTAGTGCATTCCTACTTTCAGATATTGGCATAAGAACCAATCTTCCCTATCCGTGAACCATTGGCTATCGTCTGTATCATCTCTCAATGCAGCAATGGCAAGAAAAAGCTCTTCATTGATACCACAGTTATATGTACTACCAAGAACGTTTTTCTCAAAAATAGAATACATAAAACCATTCCTATCAGCAACAAGACCGTCTCTCTTATCATTGTCATTATCAAGAGAGAGATAACCAAGATTTTTTAGCCTTTCTTGAAGTGTTGGAGTATTCTTACGTATAAAGCACGGTGTTGTAAATCCCATAATTATTCTCCTTTCAATTCTTCTAATACTTTTTTCACAAGTTCTGGATATGGTAATTGCCAATCCTTAGCAATATCTTCTATCTCTTCATCGTAATGGAAGTCATAAACATATTGATTTAAGGTGTCAATAAAAGCGTCACTATCCAATCCGTCATAGCAACCGTCAAACATATCAAGCTCATAGGCTAATTGAGTACATTCTATATGACATATCCAGTCATAGATAAGACCATCAAAAACAATTGTTTGTCTATCATACTTTTCGCCAACATGTATAATTCCACCACAATATTCACATTTATGTTCTTTTCGTGCTGTTGGCTGTACGTTTCTTAATGTTCCCATATTATTTTCCTCTAAGCTTTTCAATTAGTGTGTCAGCAAGTTCTACAGACCATAATACCACATCTGGATATAGCGAACATTTCGAGCAATCATTACGTTTTGTTTCTACTATATTCATATCAACCATCAATTAAAACATCCAACAACTCTTTCGCTCTCTTATAGGTATCAAAGCCCTTTACATTCACCCATTCGGATGAAATACGTTTGTCTTTTCTGACTTGTACCCAATATATTATTATGGGGATACAACCGTTATACCCTTCTCCTCGTATGATTCTGTACCTTTCCATATTAGTCTCCTTTCTCCTTAATCCGTTCCAGTACATCCTTGTTTGCTTCGAGTATCTCATCGAATGAGGGGATAGGTTTCCAATGAGTAACATATCCAGTCTTGATGTAGGGGGATATCCATTTATTCACTTTTCGCATTGCCATTTCATCAATACTACCATCAACATATTTCACTTGACACATGCCTTTTGCCTGTTCGTTAGGTATTGCATCCTCTACGCTTATCCACGGTGATTGCTTCGACTGCCATTCGGCACCAGAAATAAAGTCAACAATGCAATACGGTTCACAATGATGTTGCCTATTTCTTTGGTCATTGGAATATTTCCTTGCTGCTTCTTCTACTGTCTGTTTCATAACTACTCTTTTATTGTTATTCGTTAAACTCTATTTTCCGTTGTAACACCTCATCTGCATAATATTGGTCAAAAGACTTGCCGCTAATCCACCAATTAAAACCAAACTCTGCATCGGTAAAATTACGATTGGTATATCCGGTATCAATGAGTTTTTGTATGGTCTGAATCCATCTTGTACGGGCATGAGGGAAGCGCTGACAATCCTTTAATTTCTGCTTATAGTTTGACATCGGGCAGAGAATACAACCTATTCGTTTATATCCTTCATCGTATAGGGAGCAGTGCTCTATGTTATTTCCATTCAAGAAATCCCATACATCTTTATCACTCCAATGGATAATCGGAGAAACAAGAATCTTGTCTTTGCCACCGACACATGTAACCATTTTCTCTTTGTGCTCCGAAAATTGGTCGAAGTTCCCACTGAATTTTTGGGAGCTAATTTCAATCTCCTTTCGTTTGGAACGCCTTACACTTTCCGCATGGCGAATACCTATTAGTGTCACCTTTCCTGCGCCAGACATCTCTTTATATTCAGCACAACACCAACGAAGAATTCTTGTAGGCATAAAATGTTTCTTAAGTGCCATATCATAAATTGACATCTTCGGCTTTATCAGCTCCACATCCGGATAGTTCCGTTTCACAAAGCGAATAACCTCTGGTGGGTCAACACTGGTTAGGTTCATGTGAGCCTTGAATTTCACTCCTGCCATCTTTGCTATGTGATAGAGAGCTTGGCTGTCCTTACCACCGGAGAATGCCAGGTAAAATCCATCTTCGGGGTCATAGTCAAGCGCCATTTGCTCACATTTGCGCAACAAAGAGATGGAGTAAGCTATTTTAGATTGAAGATTCATACACATTTCGATTTATCAATTTGTCCTATACGCTGTCTTTCAAATCCCTCTATCTGAGCGTCAGTAAGGTTATTCAGCCATTCATCAGCATACTTTCTGTACTTGGCATGATTGCATTTATAAAATTCCAATCTAAGCCATTCAATAGTTATGTTCTTTTGTTCCATAATCATCTGGTTATAGTGGTTCTTTTATTAAGCCATAAGTATCAATGCAAAGGCGACTTTCAATAACCGCTTTTTACCAACAATTACAATATTGTCTTTAGTTATTCCGCTATCAGTCGTTATGCTGTACCATTTCCTATATGGTGGTAAGCACCTATAAATATGAATTTTAGAAATTGTATATTTCATAATTACCTCCTATTATTCATAAACCTATTCATCCAGTCTACAGCCTCTTCTATTGATTCAACGTATCTGTATTCTCTTGTTACACAACGTTGCATATATTCAAAACATATTCTTCCGTAATCGTCAAAATAGATGTTATACGCTCCGTAGTCATTTGCTCCAGTACATGGAATCCCAATCTCCAAAGCTTTTTGAACGTCTTCTGCATTGCAAGACATATAAGCATGAACTACATCACTACAATATACTCCTTCTAATCCTCTTAATTCTACTATTCGTTCCATATCATTACTTGTTTGTTTCTAAATATCCGTTCTCAATCACCCAGCACAGCATTTGATAGGCTGCACTCATAATATCCGGACTATACTGCGTACTTATAATGGTACGGGTATAGGAATCCATATACACGAAATACCACAAGTCGGCAGCCTTATATATATGCAGCATACATATATTGATGGAAGGTGGTAACTTCTGCATAATGTCCTGCAAAGTATAAGTAGGATATTCATGCTTCATATTAGGCTGACTTACAAAAAGGGAAGGTTCTTTTTCTACTTCATCCGTCCCATTAATGATAGAATCTGCTGTAGGTAAAAACTGATAGTGCATACTTGCATCGCTCGTATCTAATCCAAGCTCCTGCAAGTGCTTCATCTGTTCGATTGATAATACTTGTTCTGTTTTCATAATTCGTAAGATAAAATTACAACCGTTAATGCAATGAAAATGATTACTACTATCAAGGCGATAGATAGACATCCCTTTTCGTATTCTTCATCTTCCGATGGTGTGTTTTCGTTATACCAATCTAATGGATGTTTTAATTTCATTTCTCACTCCTTTCTTTCTCCTTTTTAGCTTTATCACAAGCTGACTTCTTCATTACATACGGACAATCGCAATTCCCGTATCTTTCGTTATACCAACAACAATAATTACACTGGTGCATTATTTATTCCTCCTTATCTGTCTTAATGTCTGTTACTTTGCCACGATTGATAAAATACTTACAATCAATAAGCCTGCAAATCCATTCATCACAACGATTCTCTAATTCATCACATTCCTTACGAAGAGAACATATAGTACATTCATAGTCATTTGGATAATTCGCAGCTTCATGCAGCACTCCGTCTATTATTATTGCGTTCTTTACTTCCATAATCAATATTCTAATATTTCACAATCACTTACTTTCACTTTCATAAACTTTTTAGTTTCCTTATCCACTATCAAAAACTTATCTTTCCTAAAAAAGCCTCCATCTATATACCCTACCACCTTTCCAGTGCCTTTATAGGTAAACTCTTCTACAGTAGGATAAGGCCCGTTTGGATAATGTATATCATGCTCTTCACAACGAATACTATATTCTATTGAATCGAATATTTTATAACTTACTTCCATAATCAAATACAATTAGGGCATTCAGCCGATTTGTTACCTTTAGTATCTGTGTATGTATAGATACTTTCTCCTTTTGAGGAAATCACATCGACCATACAGCCGCACTTCGTACACTTTCTATGCGCATTGTTGGGGTTGTTTATCCATCTATGCCCTTTTCTGTTTTCTGCGCCTAACTTTGTTCCTCTATTAAATCCCATAATCACACCCTTTCCCGTAAACATTTACGAACTCGCTGACATCCATATAGTCTATGCCAAAATTCTCGGCTGTTTTCTTGTCACTGTCTGAAAACTGCCCTTCGAGGCCGCTTGCATCACCAATCATTAAACAATCTTCTACCTCCAAACTGAAATCTTTCCATGTATTGTAATTATCAAAAAGTTCTTCAAGCATTCCGGTATTTGGCTTTCTCATAGGGTTGCTTCTGTCATTGCTTCCGCAATACTTAAAACGCGTATCAATGTCGCAATAATCCATTATACTGTAACTCACGTACTCACATTTTACATAAGTGAATGATTCTGGAACCAACCCTTTTTCTATCCCTCCCTGGTTTGTCACGATAAAAATTTCTTCGGGATTCAAATTCTTTATTGCATCCAGGACATCAAACTTAAATTTCATGTCCCATATCCCCTTTGGAAACGTCTCACCACTTGCAGTTTCTATTAACGTTCCGTCCATATCACAAAACAAGACCTTGTACTTTTTCATTTCTTATTTAATCTTTATCTTCACATCGAACAATTTTATGTTTCTTGCAAAATCTGATTGAATACCTCACTGCCTTCCGTATGTCCTCATACTCCTTTATACTGTACACGTTGTATGTACGGAGCTTTTTCATAATCATTTCTTCCATAAAAGGAAGTATCTCTTTCTCAAACATTCTTCCACTCTTTACTTCCATATTACATTGATTTTAACTTTATACTACTTATATTTTCCAATTTTCTCGTCCAACTCCTGCAATCTCTTGGTTATGTAGGAAGAATTGGAATTTTCGCCATCTATAATATCAGCATCCTTACCATATCCCATATCAGGTAGCTGATTGAGGAAAGTAGAGAAGTTCTTTAACCATCCTCCTTCGTCATTCTGTTGCTTAACATAGGATTTGATGGTAAATTCAAGTTCATCCTTTGATATGTTTTTCAGCAATGATTTGATTTTATCCTTATCCTTGCGACATTTACCCGTTGACCGACCTCTATTCGGACATTTAGTTGGGTATAAATCATATAGGTAGTCAATATCCGATTTGCTGACTTTAGCAGTTTCTTTGTTGTTAGGAAGTAATGTTGAATTAGAAAAAAACTCTTGTAGAGCAGATTTTAATTCGCTGGGAGCACCCTTTAATGTATTAGTAACATTGGATAAGAAAAGATTTAGTTCAGAAGAACTATGTCCTTTTTTCCCCCACTCCTCTCTTAATGCAATATAATAATTATAGTTATCTAACTTTTCTATGTGTTCAGCTTCGTGGCAATCCTCACATAAAGTTATCAAGCTATCATCCTCATATTCCCATGGAGATTTATTTTCAGAATAATAGAGATGGTGTACATGAAGTGTCTTATCCTTAGCACCACAGAATTGGCAAGTGTAATTATCTCTATCCAATATAGAGTTTTTTTTCTTTTGCCATTTTGGGTCTTTCAATAGTGAAATATAGATTTTATTACTCATATAATTATGTTATTATAGTTATAAATATAAAACAATAATAAGCTAACCAGGCAAACAAACCTACGTGCGTAAAGTCCCCTAAGCAAGATTTTATTCTTGTTCGGGGAACGCTTTTAAAGCTAACCAGTATAAACTGAACCTTTTCAAGCGTGCTGCAACACAGAATAGATAAGCAGCTTAGAACCATTTATGTTACTATTCAACATTCGTACCCAGTTGTTCTATCACATCCCCGACTGGCTGCATTTGTACGACTTCTTCTATGCAGTTTATATATTTGCTCCGAATGGCAGGACTACAAAAAAGCAAAAAGCACCGAGAAAACTCCCAGTGCTTTAAGCGTTGCTATACACTGGCAGGCTGCACGATTGCAGGTAGAATGTACCAATGTAAGCTATATGTTGAATTGCTATTGAATCCTAAATATCGTTTATCGCAGAGCATTCTACCTCCCGATTGCAATGCAAAGAACGCTATTATTTTTGAAAGTTCCAAGAAACAAGTCAAACTATTAACAATTATTAATCATCTATCTCAAATAGGTTCTTTTTGATTTGCCAATACTCTTTGACTTCCGGCACTCTGATAACTCCCTTACTGTTGTTAATGTCGTACACTTGGAAGTATAGTGTAGATTGCTTGCTTTTGGTGGTATAGACTTGTACAAAAAGTCCGGTAAACCACTCAAACTCACCTTGCATGAACTGTTCCGCTTTGAATGTGCCTTGTATCTTATGCCCGTCTTGGGTTATGGTACAAGTCATATCCCGATTGAACTTCATTGTCACCAAGTTTGGTGGTGTGCCTACATTGTCATTGTCGTCTTGTATATACTGTACAGTCCATGTACCATACAAATAGTTAAGCTGGCTCTTCCAATCTGTTTGCGCCTGCATGCTTGCCATCAGTGAAAGCAAGCCAATCAATGTCATTACTAACTTCTTCATTGTTTTATCAGTTTTTCGATTATTGTTCTTAGTTCCTTCTCCCAATCCTTGTTCCCGTGCATAGGATAACTTAGCTGATGCCAATTATGGTAGTCAAATAGCTTCATCCGGCATGGGTAGTAATCAAACACTTTCTTCTCATTGTGGAATACTCTGATATGCTTTCCCTCATACTCTCCAATATTGCTTGATTTAAGTTTATAGACCGCCAAAATCTCATTAAACTTTTCCATTGGAGTAAATATACTCTTCGCCATAATTCAGTCCTCCTTTTCGGGAGTATAACCTCCCATGAGTCTATAGTTAGGTATCAGCTTGTCGAAGCTCTTAATCTCAAATCGTGTATAAGTCACACAATTCGGATATATCCTACAAAGTCCGTTGATTATGTACTTGTCATTGAAGTACATTTCAAGCTTCATGTGTACCTCGGATGCGGAATATTGCCTTTTGTCAATAAAGAATATCCCGTCTATTTCACTTGAAAATCCTCTGTTTGTAACTCTGAACAAGTCGCGAAGTTCTTGTATCACGTCTTGTATGCTAATCGGTTGTTTTTCCATTTTCAAATCAAATATTTATTATTGCTACTGTTAATGCTATGAAGATTATTGCTATTATTGCAGCACTTGTCAAGCATCCTTTTTCGTATTCATCCTCATTTTGAGGAGTATTTTTATTATACCAATCCAATATATGTTTCATACCTCAACTTTTACATAGTTATTCTCCTTTCAGCTTTTTAACCAATACATCAGCCATACTTACGCTCATGTAAGCTATGGATATTATTGATTTGTTCTCATATCGTGGATTATTTAAAAGTGTTTGCATTGTTGCTATTGCAGCATTTATCCGAACCTCTTCCCAATCACGCCCCTTTGCTTCTCTCTTCACTTCATCAAGAAGAATAAGTTCATCACCTAAGAACGACTGTTTCCCGTCCTCTGTTACGTAAATATTGGTATATTCCCCAGCCTTTATTACGTCAATTGTTTCTTTGGTTGCTATTAATATTGCTTTCATCTCTTTATGGTTTTAGTTTACAAGTCACTGCCTGCTATTACTGTTTCATTTGACAAGTCAGCCCGTTCTATTACTGATACGATTTTAGAATCTCTATAGGAACGAAAATGACTTTTTACTACACGATACCTTAATTTGACCCTATCCCCAACTTTTGGTGCAGTTGTCATATTGAAAGCACCGCTTATCATTTCAAAACCATGCCATTTATTCAGATACGAAAAATTTTCATTTGCCGCCAGTTCTTCGGAATCTATTTTAAATTTCCAATTGGCAAACCTATTATATCGCTTTAGAATATCAACTATAGTACCTTCCCAATAATAATACTTGGGCTTTTCTCTAATAGCTTTCATACGCGCGATATTTACCCTTCTTTTTAGTTCAGCTTTAGTTGTTCATTGGAGTAGTCGGAAAGCCCTAATTCGTCTTGCATGGAATGGATTACAACGTCTACTATAGCATCCTTCCTATTGGCAAATACAGAAAGTAGTTTTTCCCTTACTTCTTCCTTGCTCTCATTCACAACTTCGTCTATCTGCATCTTTACATTAAAGACGTTGCCCTTTTGTGTTATTAGGGCGATTTGAAGTATTTTCATAGGTTGTTATATTCTTTGTATTTAGAAATTGAGTTGAACGTAGCTTGTACGCGGCTACTAATATACTGATAAAAATTAGCATTCGTAAAATCAATGCCAATAAACAGTTTATTGTTGTTCCTATTGGCTTCCTGCATGAGTTCCTTTATTTCCGCCTTATGAAACTGCGTGAGTACAAAACTTGTCCGGTATTTAGTCCAGTTCAAGAAGAATAGTTCTTCATCCGTAGAATTTTCATTCAGTATAGGTATTACTTTTCGTAGTATTCTACAAAAACAAGCGAACTCAGCACTTTCTACTACTTTTCTGTTTCGCGTTCTTGCACTTGCTATACTTGCCTGCTTCTTACTTTCTTCGTCAATTCGATAATTGCTATTAGCTGTACCGGATAATATGCCACGTGCCTTGTTTGCTGCCAAAGCATCTTTAGTTCGCTTGCTAATTAGTTCGCGTTCGTATTGTGCAACGGATGCAAAGATACCTAATACCATAGTATTGACTACTGGGAGGTCACAAAAATATATATCTATGCCCGTATTTACTACATGAAAAACGAACTCGGCATCTCTTGAAAGCCTATCCAATTTAGCCACTACAAGGGTGCAACTATTAGCTTTGCAATACTCTATAGCTTTCCACAACTCCACACGGGAACAGTCTTTTCCCGAAGCCACATCTACAAATTTAGCGCAAATAATTCCACCTTTGCTATTAATATAGTCTATACAAGTCTTTTCCTGGGCTGACAACCCTAAACCGCTATCACCTTGTTTATTCGTTGATACACGAAGGTAGTAAACATATTTATCCATCTTATTACTAACTGATTATTATTATTACAGACAAAGCTATTCCGGCTATAAGCCAACTGATAACATCACTACTATATTTGAAGTTAGGACGTATGATGATGGCAAATAAAGCCACAATATCCCACACCAATAGTAGAAGCATGAACTTTCCCATTATCTGCCTAATTTAATGAGCTCTCCAGATAACAAACAGCCAATAAATCCGATAATTATTATTAATGCCATAGTTTTTAATATTTAGAAGTTATACAAATTGTTTTTCTATGTAAACATACCCTATTCCCTTGCTCTTGTTAAATTGGCTGTTTTTAAGGTCAATATTAGGCTTTATAAAGTCTTTTATGTTATCCACTAAAGAAATATATTTAGATGCGTTCGCCTTTATTGCAAGGGCTTTATACATTTCTTCGCACATAGCCATATACTTTTTAAATTGTCCTTTGTTGAAGCGGACAACTATTTTTCCGTGTGTTTCAATAAATTTGTTGTGCCCTACATAAAACTTTCTTTCATCATTACAATGCACCAATTTATCACCTACGTATAGATACGTTCTTTGTCCCATGCTGTACTTACTATCTACTGATATGCTATTAAAGTAAACCGCTTGTTTCTTTGGAATGCCTACAGACACAATGTTTTCCAGAAGTTCCATGTTTGCTTTTGCCTTCTCAAAGTCTTCTTCAAAATTTTTATAAGTTTTCATATATTGATTTTTTTAATTATTATCTGAAAATATGGTCTATATAAACCGTATTACGTGCCCATTCACCGCGAAACTTAAAGAAATGATAGCCTCGTATTATAGCGGTTTCTTTCATTGCTTCCGCAAAATCATAGGCGGCTTGAATATCTCCCTTACCAAAGTTTTTGTTTATTGAACCGCTATTATTACTTACATTGTAATGCAAGTTTTTAGGGGCTTTATTTTTATCAGTTATCATGCACTACTTTATTATTATATTATATATATTATATATATTATATATATTACCAAAATGGAAGCTTATGCTCTGATAATATATACGGGTGCTTTAAATTAGTAATACCATTATACAATATTTCGCGCTTTGTTTCTGCCTTATAAATAAACAGATTTCCGTTTCTCACTGCCTTCATTGTATCATTGATATTCAACCCTTGTAAGCTTATAAACTCTTTTAGTTCGGGCTTAAATTTCGTTATTAACTTCATGCTATTACCTAAAAACGTAGTTACACAAATTAGATAACCAACACATTAACTGAATAGCCATCATAAAAATGAACATTCCACACAAAGCGGCTGTAGCTATTACAATTCGTTGCCATATAATGCGATAATCACGCTTTAATATTTTACCGCTAACAAAGCGTCCGTTATAAAAATCTGTTATACTCATAGTTCTATTATTATTATTTGAATTCAAATTTAATTCCTTCCGGCAATAGAGAATAGTCTATATTTAAGCATGTTATTATATTCTTCTTCTGTTACTTTATAGGTGATACCTTTTTCACGGAAAGATTTTACTACTGTATATTTTAATGTATTCGTTTTCATATCATTTTGCCATTTTAGTTATACACTGAAAAAATACACTTTATTTTGATATGCCCTACAAATAAGTAGAGCATACCTATTAATACGTTTTCGTGCCATATTATCCAATTATTTGAATGCCTTCACTATTTACATAATACTCCATACCACATAAAGAATATATGGGAATATAATAATCGCGCCATCTATTACCGTTATTTACAAACTGAAAGCGTTCACCCTTGTAATTATCAAGTATATTCATTTCCCGATAACCGAAAGGGTTGTTTTTCCGTTCCTTCCCCGTTGGTGTCTTATATAAGTTCATAAGCCACGCAAAACCTTTAACACTTTGTTCTTCTGTTACTTCTATTTCGGTACCACAACTGGGATAAAAATTTGCCGCCTCATCATCACCATTATTCGCACGTCTTTTTAAAAGCAATACTTCGCGTTCTGTTATTACTCTGTTTGACAATACGTTCTCTATTATCTGACTTGTTTCTAACTTTTTCATATCATTTTAATTTTTAATTATTTACTTTTAAGTTCTACTATTTCGGTTACACCGCTATAATTTTTGCGTATGCTTGTTTTATTGATGCTATAGCATTCATGCCATCTATCATGGGTTTTAAAAAGATATCGCTTTATTATACATCCACCAATTTTTTCACAACCATTATTTAAAACATCGTGAAAATGTGAATGGCAGCCATTGTTGCTTATTGATATCTAAAATCATATCTTTGTCCTCCCGTGACTTTAATATTTAACAGTTCTACCATAACTAACTTTTCCGTTCTTATTTACTCTGATAGCGGTTAAAGAATGCACTTCGCCATCTTTCCAGCCAACTATACAGGTGTCTGTTAGTTCCTTAATACATTCCTTTGGCGTATAAGCCAACCATATATGTTCCTTTGCTTCTTGCAACGTTAAAAACATTTCGTTGCATCCATCTATAGTATAAGTTCTCATAGGTTACTCCTCCGTTTCGTTTTCTATTTCTATTTCGTCCAATACCTCCGAAATTGCCTGCCCAAGAAGATAACAACGTATTGTAACGTCGCAAGCCTCTGCACCTTTTTTAAGGTAGGATAAATCACAGCTAATTTCAGTTAGTGCGTCCGTTAACAATTCAAAGTTGTGGCAAAGATTTTCTTCGGCTTGCCACGTTGAAAATGTGTATGAGCCGGAAGCGTTTCCAGTTACGCTATCATTTACAAACAACGTATCGTTCAATTCTTGCTCCACTTCTTCGCGGGTGCTGCTTGTTACTACGATTTTATGTTCTTCAATGTAGTTTCTAACGTCTTCTTTAACGTTCTCCAGATAATTGTAAGTTTTCATAATTCTATATTTTTAAGTGATTGATTTTCAATTTTCTGTACTCTGCATTTCCACGGGCTTGTAACCGTCTTAAGGCTGCATTACAGCGAAGTACGGAAAATCGGATGGCTATCAGATAACAGCTATATATCATAGCTCTATATATCCGTAGGCTTATATCCTATTTCCCGTTCCTTCTTCATATCATTCATATAGCCAAGTAGTGTATAGGTAACGACTTCCTACATACTTGCTACAATTACGTTTATTGCACTTGCTTGACACTATATTAATATCTCACAGCGCCTACCGTCGCATGTAATGTTATCTATTGTAACTATTCATGCGTCAACGCTTTTCCAGTATGTAAGTCTTTCAAATATCGCTCTGTCTTCGTTGAACTCCTTGTTCCCTTTCGACATTACAAAGATACGGCTTTATTTTGATATATATGCTGTCTCTTATACACATCTGACGCTGCCGACGATCTTACGCGTGTA
>ENA-UAOI01000022-UAOI01000022.1-human-gut-metagenome-genome-assembly--contig:-NODE-22-length-93550-cov-10.952693_pt1 | contig 93550 bp, 74 predicted proteins | sample MGYA00243471_ERZ654561 | MGnify/ENA primary metagenome ERZ654561 (study PRJEB26926, sample SAMN06164393) | human gut metagenome | biome: ENVO:00009003; feature: ENVO:2100002; material: ENVO:00002003... | reverse complement strand
TTTATATAGTAATATATAAAATTATATATAATTGGGCTGTTGCGATGACAAAATTACAACTTAAGTACCGGGAGTTAAAAATTATCTCGGTAATCGCTGCCAGTGAAAATATCAGCCATGCCGCGACTGTACTTGGCATCGCACAGGCCAACGTCAGCAAATACCTTGCTGATTTTGAATCAAAAGTGGGTTTAAAAGTTTTTGACCGAACCACCCGACAACTGATGCTCACACCTTTTGGCACCGCGCTATTACCGTACATCAACGACATGCTGGACAGAAACGAGCAGCTTAATAATTTTATTGCAGATTATAAGCATGAGAAACGTGGTCGGGTCACCATCTACGCCCCAACCGGCATAATTACCTATTTATCCAAACATGTAATCGATAAAATTAAAGATATCAGTGATATCACCTTATCGCTAAAAACCTGCAATCTTGAGCGTAATGCCTTTTATGAAGGCGTCGAATTTCCTGATGATTGTGATGTTTTAATCAGCTATGCCCCACCAAAAGATGAATCGCTGGTTGCCAGTTTTATTACCCAATATGCCGTAACCGCTTATGCCAGCCAGCGCTATCTTGAGAAACATCCCATTAGCCGTCCTGACGAACTCGAACATCACTCCTGTATTTTGATCGACTCGATGATGATCGACGACGCGAATATCTGGCGCTTCAACGTCGCCGGGAGTAAAGAGGTGCGGGATTATCGCGTGAAGGGAAATTACGTTTGCGACAACACGCAATCTGCGCTGGAGCTGGCACGAAATCACCTGGGGATTGTGTTTGCGCCAGACAAAAGTGTGCAGAGCGACCTGCAAGACGGCACGCTGGTGCCCTGCTTTCAGCACCCGTATGAATGGTGGCTGGATCTGGTGGCTATCTTCCGTAAACGGGAATACCAGCCCTGGCGGGTCCAGTATGTGCTGGATGAAATGCTGCGTGAAATTCGCCACCAGCTTGCTCAGTCGCAGCAACTGCGGCCTGAACAAGCGGCGGAAAGCGAAGATTAATGATCGAGATAAAGGTAATGCACCCAGCTGGTCATGCGTAATAACACTTTGCGCATCACCGAGACATGGCTGAAATGATCAGAGTAGACCGCCACCTGGGCGTAAATACCGTCTGGTAAAGCGCTCAAATCAGTGTGCTCATTCAGTTCAATGGTCGCGATAACGCCATCTGAACCCGGCGCTGTGTTTAACGTCTGTAAGGTGCCGGTCGACTGATAAGCTCCGCCGGGAACAGCTGGACTAATGGCTGCCAGCTTACCGCTGAACACTTTGCCTGGCAGAGCGTTAAATACCACTTCCGCATCATCGCCGGGAGCCAGGCGCAGCAAGGAGTTCTGACGGAACTGCGCCACGATTTGTCGTTTCTGATCGGGTATAAACACCATCACCGGACGTAGCGGCAGCGACGCGGCATAGGTACCCGGACGAATCAGCACTTGGGTCACATAACCATCGCTCGGCGCACGCACTATCGTCTGCTCAAGGTTATATTTTGCTTCCGCGAGCTGCGCTTTCAGGCTGGCGATTTGAGAATGTTCACCCAACACCAGGCTATCCAGCTGGCTCTGGATCTGTTTTTGTTCCGCCGCCGATGACTTTACGGAGGCTTCCTGCGCCAGATAATTTTGCCGCGCCACATCGATATCGCGTTCTGAAAACGGGTTTACTTTCGCCTGGCTGCCGCGTGCGTAACGCTGATACTCTTTAGCGAATTTATCCCGCGTGGCCTTTGCCTGCTGAGTATTCGCCACCATCTCATCTAACTCTGCGCCCAACGCCCGCTGTTTATGTTCTGCGGTAACGATATCCGCCATCAGCCGATCCACCCGCGCCTGATAACGCGTCGGGTCCAGTCGAAATAGCACCTCACCTTTTTTAATCAGCGTATTTTTCTTATCCGTCACTTCTATCACCACGCCTGTCACCTGTGGGACAACAGGAATAGAAATAACCGCTTTTTGCGCTTTAAAGGTATACGGATGGTTATAGTTCATTAACAGAATTAAACCACTGACAATAAATATGCCACCCAGGGCCGCTGTGGGAATGGTCCATTTATTTACAGGAATTTTGAAGATCTTAAACATTGCCCATGCAAAAGCCACATAGGTCAAAATAATCAGTAAATCCATAAGTATTACTCGGCAGAAGAGGATTTGATGTCGGCGAGCTGTTTCTCCAGCCCGGCAATACGCTGTTGTAGTTGCACAACGGAGGAGTCATGGTTTTGCATTCCCCATCCCCGCTCCGGGCGGTAAAGCGTGGCCCAAATCCACAAAAATGGCCAGATAACATGCAGCGTAAAAAGACTCACCCAACCAGCAACATGAATGGCGTCGGCATGAGGATGATTACGTTTTTTAGCAATCAGGTAGGGAATATCATGTAAAATAATAATCCCATAGAATATCACCAGAAATACAAAAATAAGCACTCCCAGTGCAAAATAGTCCAGGAACATATTTCCCTCAGAGAATATAAAAAAGAACAATTAACGCATATTATGAAATGCCATGATGCAGTGCAATTTCCTTATTTATATAACGACATATTGTTTTTTATATACTTCCTGAAGTGTGCTGCCTGGCTTTTTAACAGGTCGAGGCTTATCATATTGAAATAATGGAACTATCAGCCAAACTAATGAATAACTTCAGTAAAACATCCACAATGCAGATTAAGCGTATTAAACCTTCAATTATCTACCGTTTATTGCTGATTGGCCTCGGAACGCCAATGGTGATTTATGGCCGGGTTCGCCCGCTCACCATCGAAACGCGAGATTAAACTCCTGGCAAAACACGCCCCAGAAACGCACTTCTGTTGGCGTAGTCTGGGTTATTGCACACGTAGGTTTAAAACGTAAATTGTAACAACGTGCGCTTTGTTTATGCCGGATGCGGCGTGTACGCCTTATCCGGCCTACGGTCAGGTCCCCGTAGGCATGATAAGACGCGTAAGCGTCGCATCAGGCAATTAATCCCGATGCGACCAGCTTCTTACATCAGAACAGCCCCAACGGTTTATCCGAGTAGCTCACCAGCAGGCACTTGGTTTGCTGGTAATGCTCAAGCATCATCTTGTGGGTTTCGCGTCCAATGCCTGATTGTTTGTAGCCGCCAAACGCCGCATGTGCCGGGTAAGCGTGATAACAGTTGGTCCACACGCGCCCTGCCTGTATGCCGCGCCCCATCTTATAGGCAAGATTACCGTTGCGGCTCCAGACGCCCGCGCCCAGGCCATATTGCGTATCGTTCGCCAGCTCCAGCGCTTCTTCCATCGTTTTGAAGGTGGTCACCGCCAGCACCGGGCCAAAAATCTCCTCCTGGAACACCCGCATATTGTTCTGACCAAACAGAATCGTCGGTTCAAGGTAGTAGCCGTCTTTCAGTTCGCCTTCCAGCAGCTTGCGCCGCCCGCCGGTGAGCACGTCTGCGCCCTCTTTTTTACCGATATCAATGTAGTTGAGGATGGTTTCCAGTTGCCCGTGAGAAACCTGCGCACCCATTTGCGTCACGCTGTCGAGCGGGTTACCGCTGCGAATGCTTTCGACACGGCGGATGGCGCGTTCCATAAAGCGTTCGTAGATTGACTCCTGCACTAAGGCACGACTCGGACAGGTGCAAACTTCGCCCTGGTTAAAGGCAAACAGTGCAAAGCCTTCCAGCGCTTTATCGAAAAAGGCATCTTCTTCATCCATCACATCAGCAAAGAAGATATTTGGCGACTTACCGCCCAGCTCCAGCGTCACCGGAATAATGTTTTGCGTTGCGTATTGCATAATTTGTTGGCCCACTTCCGTTGAGCCGGTAAACGCCACTTTGGCGATGCGTTTCGAGGTCGCCAGATATTCGCCAATTTCCCCACCTGCGCCATTGACCACATTCACCACGCCCGGCGGCAGTAAATCACCGACAATTTCCATTAGCAGCAGTACAGAAAGCGGGGTAAGACGTGCGGGTTTCAGCACCACACAGTTGCCCGCCGCCAGCGCGGGAGCCATTTTCCAGCTCGCCATCAGCAGCGGGAAGTTCCACGGGATAATCTGCCCCACCACGCCTAACGGTTCATGGAAATGATAGGCCACGGTTTCGCTATCAACTTCACTGATCCCACCTTCCTGCGCCCGAATACACGAGGCGAAATAGCGGAAATGGTCAATCGCCAGCGGCACGTCGGCAGCACTGGTTTCGCGAATGGGTTTGCCGTTATCCCAGGTTTCAGCTGTCGCTAACAGCTCGAGGTTTTGTTCCATTCGATCGGCAATCTTAAACAGAATTGCCGCGCGATCCTGCACCGAGGTATGTGCCCATTTATCTTTCACTTTATGCGCGGCATCCAGCGCCAGATCGATGTCTCGTTTGCCCGAAGACGCCACTTCGCACAGTAGCTGCCCGGTTACCGGCGTCAGGTTCTGGTAATACTCACCGTCGGCAGGGGCTACCCATTCGCCGCCAATAAAGTTGTCATAGCGGTTTTTTAACTTGATGGGGAAACCATACTCGCCGGGCTTAATCTGTGCTGAAGGGGGATTATTGGTCATGATCGTCTCCTTGCGGTGTGAGGTATAACAAGGGTAGACGTGGCTGGCGAAATCTTCGCCAGTCGGTAACAGCTTTACGACGGCTATCACGAATTTACGGGCAAGGGTTACAGCGGATAATGCGCGAAGTACACGGCTTGCTGGTCATTAATTTTCTTCTCTTGCGCAAACCCTTCTTTAACAATTGTCCGTAAATCAGCTCGAGCCGTATTATCAGAGACGCCCAGGCTCGCGCTAATTTCAGCAACTGTGTACTCTTTCCCCGGATTGGCGAGCATCACATTCAGGAGCGTTACCTGGCGCGGATTCAGGCGTTTAAGCACACCAGAGCTAAACAGCACACTATCGAGTTTTGCGCTTCGTTGTGTAATTTCATCGATATGCTGCTGCCAGTTTTGCAGAGCACGTTTAATGACACCCGCCTGATATTCAAGGAAATAAGTCAGATCCATACCATCTGATTCAGTGTACTGGTAGCTGGCGGCATATTTGACCGGTGCAGCATGAAGCAAACGGCTGATGGAAATATATTTAAAGACATCGTAGCCCGATTTCAGCATATACCAGTAAAACAGCGCCCGGCTGGTGCGCCCGTTGCCATCCCGAAACGGATGTTCATGGGCCAGCATAAAATGCAGAATGCAGGCACGGACCAACGGATGAATATACCCTTCATGGCTGTTTAACCACTGGCAAACTTTTTCCAGCCGTTCCGGTAACAATGCCGCAGCGGGCGGTTGATGCACTATATTGCCATCATAGTCGGCGATCACAACATCATCTGTTTCACGAAATTCTCCCGGACGATATTTCGCGTCATTGATTCCACCCATACCAATGGCATGTAACTGGCGAATAAGCGCAGGTGTCAGCGGTTCTGCGAGTAAGTGCGGAATTTCCGCCATCAGCCGGGCATTTCCCGCAATCATATGCTCGTCTTCAGTGCGTGGCGACCGTCCTGTTTCCAGCATTTTTCTCGCCACCAGCGTTGTAGTATTCGCACCTTCCAGCTGGGAGCTGGTGATCGGCTCTTCCAGGCGTAACTGGCTTAACTCGGCTCCGGCCCCGCGTAACCGTTCAGTCTGATCTTTCAGCGCCAGTGCAGTGGCACGTTTGTCGACAAGCTCGCACGCTTCTGCAATCACCGGGGTAATGTTGAATCCGGCCTGTTCACCCGCTTCATTGCAATAATTAATTCGTTGGATCGCCGCGTTGCGCGCCAGACGGGTAAGCGTCCACGCCACATCGACGTTTTCTCCTTTTTTGATGCGGTACTGCAACTCATCAAAAGGCAGATAACGTCCTTTTTCATCGGTAACCCGGTTAAAGCGCAGGTGGGCCAGGAGTTCCTCACCCGATAAGTGTGATAAAGGAATAAGTCCGGGAGGTGATTTGATAGCCATGTGCTTATCTCAAAAAAGCGCAATATTGAGATAGTGTATAGCAGAAAAGAGAAACTATCTCAAAAAAAGCAAGTTTTGAGATAGTTGAAAAAGCGGCTGACAATTTGCCAGCCGTTGTGGAAATGATGATTACATCGCTGCGCGATAAATCGCCACAATTTCTTCGTGAGTTGCCTGGATCGGGTTAGTAAAGCCACAGGCATCTTTCAGGGCATTAGTCGCCAGAACCGCGAAATCTTCTTCTTTCACGTTCAGGTCGCGTAGGCCTGCCGGGATATCCACTTTCTTCGCCAGTTCACGGATAGCGTTAATGCAGGCTTCAGCACCTTCCGCGTCGTTTTTACCTGTCACGTTCACGCCCATTGCAGCGGCACAGTCACGCAGACGTGCAGCGGCGACTTTGCTGTTGAATACCTGAACATGCGGCAGCAGAACGGCGTTACATACACCGTGTGGCAGGTTATAGAAACCGCCCAGCTGGTGCGCCATCGCATGAACATAACCCAGAGAAGCATTATTGAACGCCATACCGGCGAGGAACTGGGCATAAGCCATTGCTTCACGCGCTTTCGCATTACTGCCATCTTCAACGGCTAACGGCAGGTTTTCGGCAATCATGGTCACGGCTTTCAGTGCACAAGCGTCAGTGATCGGCGTGGCGGCAATAGAAACATACGCTTCGAAAGCGTGCGTTAAGGCATCCATACCCGTTGCGGCGGTCAGTGACTTCGGCATACCAATCATCAGAGAGGAGTCATTGACAGAAAGCAGCGGAGTGACATGTTTATCAACAATCGCCATTTTGATATGACGCGCTTCGTCAGTGATGATGCAGAAACGGGTCATTTCAGAGGCCGTACCCGCCGTGGTATTGATGGCGATCATCGGCAGCTGCGGTTTTGCAGAGCGGTCAACGCCTTCGTAATCGCGAATATCGCCGCCATTGGCTGCCACCAGCGCAATACCTTTTGCGCAGTCGTGCGGAGAACCACCGCCTAAGGAGATCACGCTATCGCAATTATTTTCTTTAAGTAATTTCAAACCTGCGGCGACGTTTTCCGTGGTGGGGTTAGGTTGGGTACCATCATAAATAATGCTAAAAATATTGCGTTCTTCCAGTGCTTTTTGCACATCGCCCGCCATACCTAATTTCGTTAACATACTGTCAGTGACAATCAATGTACGGCGAAACCCATATTCTGCCATCATATTCATTGCATCAGCCAATGAATCAGCGCCGATGACATTCACAGAAGGAATAAAAAAGGTTGAAGCTGCCATAACACACTCCTGAAAGTGTAAAAAAGGGCGGGCAGCTTACTGAGGATTTTCATTCGAAAATATGATCAGTATTATTGTTTAGCAAAATTAATCTAATAAAAAGCACATTGTATTCATTAAACAATGTGCTTTTTTTAAAATCATAAGAATTTTGTATTAATTTATTTTAAAACTTAATTAATCATTTCCTTATTTTTCCGGAAATAATAATGCGTCGCGCAATAAATGATCATTTCCGCGACGCCGCGTAAAGCCAATGCGGTCAAAATATTCCAGGATTTGAATCGCCAGTTTTCGCCCAACCCCTAAGCGATCGCGGAAATCCGCCGCGCAGGTTGAACCACATTCCTGATCGAGATCGCGGATCATATTGGCAAACTCGACAATCCGATCGTTACGGTAATAACGATCTTTGACGATCGCGGTAATTATCCCCTGTTGGGCCGCCTGGCGTAGCGTCAGACGCATTGCCTGCTCGTCGGTTCCCGTCTCTTTTGCCAGGTCACGCACCCACCACGGTTCGTCACCAAACAGCGGCTCTGCTTTTTGCCAGATGGCCTGCTGCTCTTCGCTGAAGCCCGCTTTGTGATCCGGCAGATGCAGCCAACCGTGATGACTGAGGATGTCGCCGCTTTCGCGCATCTTTTCAATCAGCAACAGTACCAGCGCTTCATCTTCCATTGGCAACGCCATACGTCGCAGACGTTCGCGCCCAGGACCAGGTTCATCGCGATGTTGCTCATGATAAGTCGCTAATGTGTCAAGAATTTTCCGCTGCCAGCGGGCGGCAACCGGCGCATTCAACAAGCTATAACCAGCCTGAATATAGCCCGGCTGTTGCAGCAGTTCGCGCATCCCTTCGCCGTTGAGCTGGCGCGCCCAGGCGAAATCCGCAAGGTTAACCGCTCCGCGTTCCAGATGAACAGATAACGCATCGGCATCGCTCTGCGCCCGTGCAAGAGACGCCAGCCATTGCAGATATTCCGGCTTACGTTTACCGCGACGCGGCGGGTTAAGCATCACCACACGCGCCCCCGCCAGCGTATTGCGGGCCGAGATATCGCGCAACACTAAGCGATCGTTATCCGCCAGCCATAGCGGCGTGTCGAACACCAGCTCGGCAAGGTTATCTTCCAGCAGCGAAACGCGTCCCGTAACGTGGCTGGCGGCGTGGTGAATATGCAGCGGCTGCCACTGGGTCAGCGGCGTATGGGTTTGAAGCTCGACAATCACCCGCGTGAACGGCTCTGGCGGCACATCGGCAAGCAGCCAGTCGCCACGGTTAATCTGCTCTTTTTCCGCATCCCCCGCGATGTTAAGCGCGATACGCTGCCCGGCATGAGCGGTTTCTGTTGGCTGGTTTTGTGCATGCAGCGCACGTACACGCATCGGTTTATTTACACCAGTCAGCCATAGTGAATCGCCTACCTTCACTTCCCCGCTTAACGCCGTACCGGTGACGACCAGCCCGGCACCTTTTACGGTAAATGCGCGGTCGATCGCGAGGCGGAAACTATGTTGGCTGGCGTGTTCACGTTCTGGTAACTGAAGCAGATGCTCGCGCAGGACATCAATTCCCCGACCTTCGGTTGCTGCGGTGATAAACAGTTTTGCCTCAGCAAAACCGTATTCCCGCAGCACCTCCTTTACCTGGCGTTCAACCTCATTAACACGCGCTTCGTCCACGCGATCGGCTTTGGTCAGCGCCACTGTCAGCATCGGGTTACCGGTCAGCTGCAAAATCGCCAGATGCTCACGGGTCTGTGCCATCACGCCGTCATCGCACGCCACCACCAACAGCGCGTGATCGATACCACCAACGCCCGCCAGCATGTTGGAAAGAAACTTTTCATGACCGGGTACGTCGATAAAACCAGGCACGCGGCCATCCGGCTGCGGCCAGTAGGCATAGCCGAGATCGATAGTCATGCCGCGCTTTTTTTCTTCCGGCAGACGATCGGCATTTACGCCAGTAATCGCCTGCAATAAGGTTGTTTTGCCGTGGTCAACGTGTCCGGCAGTCGCAATAATCATTTCAACAACATCTCCAAAAACCGTTGCTCATCTTCAAGGCAGCGTAAATCCAGCCACAATCGTCCGTCATAAATACGACCAATCACCGGCACTGGCAATTCACGCCAGCGGGCGGCTAATGACTCAAGGTGGCTACCGCGTCCATCATGGGGTGTAAACGTTAATGCCGCGCTCGGCAGGCGATCAACCGGCAGCGAACCACTGCCAATCTGCGAAAGACATGGCATAACCTGTACCGCAAACTCCGCGCCGTAATGTGCGGCAAGGGGAGCCTGTAAACGTTGTGCCTGGATTTGAATGACCTCTGCGCTGCGGGTAAGCAGGCGCAGGGTCGGTAATTTTTCACTCAGAGCTTCAGGGTGTAAATAAAGACGCAACGTGGCTTCCAGCGCCGCGAGGGTCATTTTATCCGCGCGTAATGCACGCTTCAGCGGGTGGCTTTGCAGGCGGGCGATCATCTCTTTTTTACCAACGATAATCCCTGCCTGCGGCCCGCCTAACAACTTGTCGCCGGAGAAGCTCACCAGACTGACGCCCGCCGCAATCAACTCCTGCGGCATTGGCTCTTTCGGCAAACCGTACTGGCTAAGATCGACCAGCGAGCCACTGCCTAAATCAGTCACCACTGGAACATCCAGCTCTTTGCCGAGCGCCACCAGTTCAGCTTCGTCTATCGCTTTGGTGAACCCCTGAATGCTGTAGTTACTGGTATGTACTTTCATCAACAGTGCGGTATTTTCATTCACCGCCTGACGATAATCATTCGCGTGCGTGCGGTTGGTGGTCCCTACTTCGTGTAGTGTGCAGCCTGCCTGACGCATAACATCGGGAATACGAAACGCGCCGCCAATCTCCACCAATTCGCCGCGAGAAACCACCACCTCTTTCCCGCTGGCAGTGGCCGCCAACATCAATAACACCGCCGCCGCATTGTTATTAACGATACAGGCATCTTCCGCGCCGGTAATGCGGCACAGCAGCTGCGCCAGCGCCCGATCGCGATGTCCGCGTCCGGCGTCGTCCAAATCGTACTCGAGGGTCACTGGCGAACGCATAGCCTGCGCAACGGCTTCCACCGCGGCTTCCGCCTGTAAAGCTCGCCCAAGGTTGGTATGCAGCACGGTTCCCGTCAGGTTGATCACCGGACGCAGCGCACTCTGCGCCTCTTTCGTCAACCGGGCATCGACTTCTTGCGCCCAGTTTTCACACCACGCAGGCAGCGTCTGGCTGCCACGAATCACTTCTCGCGCTTCGTCGAGCATCTGACGCAACAATTCCACCACGCGGGTGTGACCATAAGTATCACGCAAAGAAAGGAAGGAGCTATCGCGCAATAAGCGATCAATAGCCGGAAGTTGACTATAGAGGGAACGCGTTTCGGTTGTCATAGGAAACCTGGCTGATCAAGGCCCTCTCACACGGAGAAGGGCGTTTAACATAACCACGGATTGTAACGTGAGATGGGTCAGGAGGACATATCGCGCATCAAGCCTTTGGCGGTTCGGTGCGAGCAAAACTTTCGCGGCTAAACAGGTTTTCGACCAGTTTGACTAAGTGTGGGCGGTCGACACACCAGCCTGGCGCAACGCGGCGGAAATTGAGATACCCGACGGCACAGGCAATGGCGATAGTCGCCAGATTGACCGTATCGGTTTTGAGTGTGCCATCGACCAGATATCCTTCCAGCACATCCAGACTGCGGTTGATTTTCTCCCGCTGGCGTAACAATTCATCTTCAGACTGCTGCGCCGCTGGACGCGCCTGTTCACGCACCGATACCAGCCCAGCATCCATAATGCCATCCGCCAGTGCCTCAATTTTGCGCACCCGCAACGACTCCAGCGGATCGCGCGGCAACATCGCCGGAGCGACATTCATTAATTCAATATATTCGGCGATGATCGGCGAATCAAACCAGCATTCGCCCTCTTCGGTCACCAGCACTGGCACTTTCCCTAACGGGTTAAATTGCGCCACGCCATTGTCCGCGTTATAGGGCAGTTCATTAATAAATTCGAAAGTAATGCCCTTTTCTAACAACAGAATAGAAAGTTTGCGTACAAACGGGCTGGTGTAGCTACCGACGAGTTTCATGCCGAGTCCTTTGTGCGAGGAAAAATATCAGTATGGCTCAGGCTCACGCAAAACACAGGTGATATAAGTCTCAATGATCCAAATAAAGATAATGCATCCAGCTGGTCATTCTTAGCAGCACTTTTCGCATCACCGAAACATGGCTGAAATGGTCGGAGTAAACTGCCACCTGGGCGTAAATGCCATCGGGTAAGGCATCGATATCATCGTTAGGGTCCAGTTCAATGGTTCCCAGCACACCGTCCGTGCCGGGCACGACCGTTAATGATTGCAATACCCCCTGCGCCTGATAAGAACCGCCTGGCACGACAGGTAAAATACTGGTCAGTTTGCCGTGGAACACCTGCCCAGGTAGCGCGTTAAACACCACTTCCGCATCATCGCCAGGTTTCAGACGTAACAGCGAGTTTTGCCGAAATTGGGCGACAATTTGCCGTTTTTGCTCGGGGATGAAGACCATCACCGGACGCAGCGGCAAGGCAGCTGCGTATGTACCTGGGCGGATCAGTACCTGAGTAACGTAGCCATTGCTCGGCGCGCGAATGACAGTCTGCTCAAGGTTATATTTTGCTTCAGTAAGTTGCGCTCTTAAGCTCACAATCTGCGATTGCTCGCCGTTGACCATACTGTCGAGCTGACTCTGGATCTGCGCCTGCTCCGCCACCGAGCCTTTCACTAACGCATCCTGCGCGAGGAAATTTTGCCGCGCATCGTCGATGTCACGTTCCGAGAACGGATTCACCGCCGCCTGGCTGCCTTTCAGGTAACGTTGATAATTTTTAAACAGACGGTCGCGCTCCGCTGAAACCTGGGTGGTGTTGGCCTGCGCTTCAGTGAGCTGCGCGCGCAGCGTCTTTATATTATGCATCGCCGTCATCAGGTCAGCCTGAAGTCTGTCAACTCGCGCCTGGTAACGAACCGGGTCGAGCTTAAAAAGCACCTCGCCCTTTTGAATAAGCTGATTATTCTTGTCAGTGACTTCAGTAACAATTCCCGTCACCTGTGGCGTGATGGGGATCGCTATCACAGCCTTTTGCGCGGTAAAAGTGTAAGGGTGGTTGTAGTTCATCAACAAAATCAAACCACTCACCAGAAACACGCCTCCCAGCGCCGCCGTCGCCAGCGTCCATTGATTCACCGGAATACGAAAGATTTTAAAGACCGCCCACGCCAGCGCCACGTAAGTTAAAACAATCAATAGATCCATAATTAGATCTCCGGGAACGTGGAATAGTCAGTCTTTTTCTCGGCGGCGAGTTGGTGCTCCAGCCGGGAAATTCGGTCAGAAAGTGCGGCGATTTCCGGGTCAGTCGCTTTCTCCTGCGACGCAACATGTGACTGCATACCCCAGCCACGCTCCGGTTGATAGAGCGTCGCCCAGATCCACAGAAACGGCCAGATAACATGCAGAGTAAACAGGCTCACCCAGCCCGCCGTATGAATAGCGTCGGCATGGGGATGGTTGCGCTTTTTGGCAATCAGATAAGGGATGTCATGTATCGCGATGATTCCATAAAAAATCACCAGAAAGACGAAGATCAGCACTCCCAACGCGAAATAGTTTAGAAACATATCTGCCTCGGATTCACGTTTATCAGTGTTGTTTTTTGGCTGGCAGCCAGAAGGGAGTCAGGCTGATATTTTGACAATAATCCGGGTTCGCGATTCTCGCCATAACACCAAAGAATAATTTTTAGAGGTGATGAGTTGCTTAGTTACATAACGATTGTATGACGAAGGCATAACATGCTGTAGATCACATCAGGTGAACGCCGTAAGAAAATATCTTGTGATTCAGATCACAAAGATTCAACAAACCATCAAAACAAAAATGTGACATTACTCACATTTAAATGCCATTTTTAGCGAAAATCGCCTCCTTGTTGCTTTTTTACACAAGCGTTTTGTGATGAACGTCACGTCAATTACCTCTCTACCCCCTATATTTATGTGATTGATATCACACAAAAGGCCGTCGACTGGACAGTTAACCGATTCAGTGCCAGATTTCGCAGTATCTACAAGGTCCGGCTACCTCTGCCGCCACATTAACAAAAAACCTCGGGCTTCCAGCCTGCGCGACAGCAAACATAAGAAGGGGTGTTTTTATGTCATCCGATATTAAGATCAAAGTGCAAAGCTTTGGTCGTTTCCTCAGCAACATGGTGATGCCAAATATCGGCGCGTTTATCGCGTGGGGTATCATCACCGCGTTATTTATTCCAACAGGGTGGTTACCGAACGAGACGCTGGCGAAGCTGGTCGGGCCGATGATCACTTATCTCCTGCCGCTGCTGATCGGTTATACCGGTGGTAAGCTGGTAGGCGGCGAACGTGGCGGCGTAGTCGGTGCCATCACCACCATGGGCGTTATCGTCGGCGCAGACATGCCGATGTTCCTCGGTTCTATGATTGCAGGTCCGCTGGGCGGCTGGTGCATTAAGCACTTCGACCGCTGGGTAGACGGTAAGATCAAATCCGGTTTTGAGATGCTGGTGAATAACTTCTCCGCAGGCATCATCGGGATGATCCTCGCCATTCTGGCATTTCTCGGCATTGGCCCGATTGTTGAAGCCCTGTCCAAAATGCTGGCTGCGGGCGTTAACTTCATGGTTGTCCATGACATGCTGCCGCTGGCGTCTATCTTTGTTGAACCGGCGAAAATCCTGTTCCTCAACAACGCCATTAACCACGGTATCTTCTCGCCGCTGGGTATTCAGCAGTCCCATGAACTGGGTAAATCCATATTCTTCCTGATTGAAGCTAACCCAGGTCCGGGTATGGGCGTGCTGCTGGCGTACATGTTCTTTGGTCGTGGTAGCGCTAAACAGTCTGCGGGCGGTGCGGCAATTATCCACTTCCTGGGTGGTATCCACGAAATTTACTTCCCGTATGTGTTGATGAATCCGCGTCTGATCCTGGCCGTTATCCTCGGCGGTATGACTGGCGTGTTCACGCTGACTATCCTGGGCGGTGGTCTGGTTTCTCCGGCATCTCCGGGTTCTATCCTTGCTGTACTGGCGATGACACCAAAAGGTGCTTATTTCGCTAACATCGCGGGTGTGTGTGCGGCGATGGCTGTCTCCTTTGTTGTCTCTGCTATTTTGCTGAAAACCAGCAAAGTGAAAGAAGAAGATGATATTGAAGCAGCAACTCGTCGTATGCAGGACATGAAAGCTGAGTCTAAAGGTGCATCTCCGCTGTCTGCGGGCGATGTGACTAACGACCTGAGCCACGTACGTAAAATCATCGTTGCCTGTGACGCCGGTATGGGTTCAAGTGCGATGGGCGCAGGCGTGCTGCGTAAGAAAATTCAGGATGCAGGTCTGTCGCAGATTTCGGTCACTAACAGCGCGATCAACAACCTGCCGCCAGATGTGGACCTCGTCATCACTCACCGTGACCTGACCGAACGCGCTATGCGCCAGGTTCCGCAGGCACAGCATATTTCGCTGACCAACTTCCTCGACAGCGGCCTGTACACCAGCCTGACCGAACGTCTGGTTGCTGCCCAGCGCCATACTGAAAACGAAGTGAAAGTGAAAGACAGTCTGAAAGACAGCTTTGACGATTCCAGTGCTAACCTGTTCAAACTGGGCGCGGAGAACATCTTCCTCGGTCGCAAAGCGGCCACCAAAGAAGAAGCGATTCGTTTTGCTGGCGAGCAGCTGGTGAAAGGCGGTTACGTTGAGCCGGAATACGTTCAGGCGATGCTGGATCGTGAAAAACTGACCCCGACTTATCTGGGTGAGTCTATCGCGGTGCCACACGGTACGGTTGAAGCGAAAGATCGCGTACTGAAAACGGGCGTGGTGTTCTGCCAGTACCCGGAAGGCGTGCGCTTCGGTGAAGAAGAAGATGACATTGCCCGTCTGGTGATTGGTATTGCTGCCCGTAACAACGAGCACATTCAGGTTATCACCAGCCTGACCAATGCACTGGATGATGAGTCCGTCATCGAGCGTCTGGCACACACCACCAGCGTGGATGAAGTGCTGGAACTGCTGGCAGGTCATAAGTAATCCAATCCCACCCTCTCCACATGGAGAAGGTGGGGCTAATTGCCTAATGCGCTACGCTTATCAGGCCTACAGGATGCATCACAATTTGTTGAATTTGCACGTTCTTGTAGGCCGGATAAGGCGTTTACGCCGCATCCGGCGCAGCCCCTCTCCACATGGAGAGGGTTTGGGTGAGGGAAAAGCCTCACCCCAGCCCTCTCGGGTAAAAACATTGATGAAGGTTAATACTATGAAAGCATTACATTTTGGCGCAGGTAATATCGGTCGTGGCTTTATCGGTAAACTGCTGGCAGACGCGGGTATACAACTGACGTTTGCCGATGTCAATCAGGTGGTACTTGATGCCCTGAATGCCCGTCATAGCTATCAGGTTCATGTGGTAGGTGAAACCGAGCAGGTAGATACCGTTTCCGGCGTCAATGCTGTCAGCAGCATTGGTGATGATGTCGTTGATCTCATTGCTCAGGTTGATTTAGTCACTACCGCCGTTGGCCCGGTAGTGCTGGAACGTATTGCTCCGGCTATCGCCAAAGGGCTGGTGAAACGTAAAGAACAAGGTAATGAATCCCCGCTGAACATCATCGCCTGTGAAAACATGGTACGCGGTACCACGCAGCTGAAAGGCCATGTGATGAACGCCCTGCCGGAAGACGCCAACGCGTGGGTAGAAGAACACGTTGGCTTTGTCGATTCCGCCGTTGACCGAATCGTACCGCCTTCGGCTTCGGCAACTAACGATCCGCTGGAAGTGACGGTAGAAACCTTCAGCGAATGGATTGTCGATAAAACGCAGTTCAAAGGTGCACTGCCGAACATCCCAGGCATGGAGTTAACCGACAACCTGATGGCATTTGTCGAACGTAAACTCTTCACCCTGAACACGGGTCATGCTATAACCGCGTACCTCGGAAAACTGGCCGGTCATCAGACCATTCGTGACGCTATTCTCGACGAGAAAATCCGCGCGGTGGTAAAAGGTGCGATGGAAGAAAGTGGCGCGGTACTGATCAAGCGTTACGGCTTTGACGCTGACAAGCATGCGGCGTACATCCAGAAAATCCTCGGCCGTTTTGAGAACCCGTATCTGAAAGATGATGTAGAGCGCGTAGGCCGTCAGCCGCTGCGTAAACTGAGCGCAGGCGACCGTCTGATCAAGCCACTGCTCGGTACGCTGGAATATGGTCTGCCACATAAAAACCTGATTGAAGGTATTGCCGCTGCAATGCACTTCCGCAGTGAAGATGATCCGCAGGCTCAGGAACTGGCAGCACTGATCGCTGACAAAGGTCCGCAGGCGGCGCTGGCACAGATTTCCGGTCTTGATGCCAACAGCGAGGTTGTATCTGAGGCGGTAACCGCTTATAAAGCAATGCAATAATGGTGGACCAGGCGCAGGACACCCTGCGCCCGAATAACAGATTGTCAGATATGCAGGCAACAATGGAACAAACCCAGGCCTTTGAAAACCGTGTGCTTGAGCGTCTGAATGCTGGCAAAACCGTGCGAAGCTTTCTGATCACCGCCGTCGAGCTCCTGACCGAGGCGGTAAATCTTCTGGTGCTTCAGGTATTCCGCAAAGACGATTACGCGGTGAAATATGCTGTAGAACCGTTACTCGACGGCGATGGTCCGCTGGGCGATCTTTCTGTGCGTTTAAAACTCATTTACGGGTTGGGCGTCATTAACCGCCAGGAATACGAAGATGCGGAGCTGCTGATGGCATTGCGTGAAGAACTAAATCACGACGGCAACGAGTACGCCTTTACCGACGACGAAATCCTTGGCCCCTTTGGTGAACTGCACTGCGTGGCGGCGTTACCACCGCCGCCACAGTTTGAACCAGCAGACTCCAGTTTGTATGCAATGCAAATTCAGCGCTATCAACAGGCTGTGCGATCAACAATGGTCCTTTCACTGACAGAGCTGATTTCCAAAATCAGCTTAAAAAAAGCCTTTCAAAAGTAAGCAACGTCTGCTTACTGCCCCTCTACCTGCTTCGGCCGATAAAGCCGACGATAATACTCCAGACGTTGTAGATATAACGGCACGCTTTCATCGGGTATTCCGGACGGAATCGCGTTACGGGGAGGAAGTTTTTTCAGATACTCCCGGAACGCCTGGCTTGATGCCATGAAATCTACGGCTTTATCGATAAGAAGCGGAACGTTTTCACCTAATTTGCCCATGATGATATCTCCGTATTACCCCGCGCCGGGAATGCGCGGCCGCCAATTTTAGTTTAGGTTCCCGGTAAAGATGACATTAAGGAAAACGTGCTGAATCCTCAATAATCATCCGCTTCTGTTTATTATCTTTTTTCTATAGATTTCTTAATTAATCAATAAATTGCGTAGTTTTCAAGCATATTAATGATTACGTTGCAGAACTATTGCAATGTCATCAGTTGTGAACAAAGCACCTGGTCGCGCATACTAGGGGCTATAAATTTATCTTTATCAGAAGCCATCACATGAAAGAAGTCGAAAAAAACGAAATCAAACGTCTCAGCGATCGTCTGGACGCCATCCGCCACCAGCAGGCCGATCTGTCGCTGGTTGATGCCGCAGACAAATATGCCGAGCTGGAAAAAGAGAAAGCCACGCTGGAAGCAGAAATTGCCCGCCTGCGTGAAGTTCACAGCCAGAAACTGAGTAAAGAAGCACAGAAGCTGATGAAGATGCCGTTTCAGCGCGCAATTACCAAAAAAGAGCAGGCTGATATGGGCAAGCTGAAGAAAAGTGTTCGCGGACTGGTGGTTGTTCACCCAATGACCGCGCTGGGCCGCGAAATGGGCCTGGAAGAGATGACTGGATTCTCTAAGACTGCGTTTTAAGCCCCTCAGACGATTGGTACGATCGTATCAACCCGCATCTGGCTTGCGTTAGCTGGTCAATGCGGGGACTCCCCTGTCTGCTCGCCTAATTACTGAACAATCCACTCCCTCTACATCAATTTACCGCTGGTTGATATTCTGAAAATATATTTTTACCGAAATAGCAACCTATAAACAATAAAAATATATAGAAGTTATCATTTGTTAATTAACAAGCATTTACGTCTCTTTTTTCGGATTTAATTGTGAAATTTTAATCATCATATTCATAAAATCAACTATCCGTAAAAATTTTTCCAGATATGGTTTCTTCCATGTTTTACATTTATTAATAATCATCCTTAGAATCCACAAAAATAATATATTCATACAAACACAGACATCTTTTGAAACGAATGATACATTTTTATGATGAATGCTTAAAACAATATTTAATCGACACCCATCACTGTCATTAATGTAAAGCAACATAGATCACCAATAATACAATGGACAACTCTACCGGCATTGATCGCTGGTCGGAGGCAATAAGGATTTTTACATGAACTTGAAGAAGATTTTTTTCAGTGCTGTCACTGTTTCAGTTCTCTGCACATTAACGGGATGTGACTACATTGAAGAAGGCAAGCCAGAAAGTAGTTTACTGAAACAACAAGAAGAACATAACAATAAAATTGAGCTAATTGAAAAACAACAAGCACAGCTAAAGAGTCAACTGGAAACTATTCAAAAACAACAAACTGGCATAATAACCAGTACAAAGACTTTAACTCACGTAATTAAATCCGTTAAAGATCAACAAAACACTTTTATTTTTACCGAGTTTAATCCGGCAAAAACGAAGTATTTCATCCTGAACAATGGTTCGGTGGCTTTAGCGGGCCGAGTGTTATCCATTGACGCAACAGAGAATGGCAGTGTTATTCATATTTCACTGGTCAACTTATTAAGTATACCAATCTCAAACATTGGTTTTAATGCGACATGGGGTGGTGAAAAACCTGTCGATGCCAAAGAGTTTGCCCGGTGGCAACAATTACTTTTCAACACATCAATGAAATCCACATTGAAATTATTACCAGGTCAATGGCAAGACATTAATTTGACACTGAAGGGTGTATCGCCGAATAACCTGGGATATCTGAAGTTAGCCATCAATATGGAGAATATTCAGTTTGACAACCTTCCCTCTGCTGAAAATCGGCAGAAAAGAAGCAAAAAATAAATGCAGCTTCTGCGCTTATATCAAGGAATAGAGAACATCATTAATGAACAAAATATTTAAAGTTATCTGGAACCCTGCGACAGGGAATTATACTGTTACCAGCGAAACGGCAAAAAGCCGTGGCAAGAAATCCGGGCGCAGTAAGCTGTTAATTTCTGCCGTGGTTGCGGGTGGGTTGTTGTCGTCGTTTGAGGCACTGGCAACAGGTAATGAACCTGGTACACCTGTTGGCACAGGATCTGGCTGGGTTGCTATAGGCCAGGAATCACAGGCAAATGCTTTTACCGATGGTAATGGTGCCAGTACTGCAGTGGGTTATAAAGCTTTCGCTGAAGGAACATGGAGTTCCGCTATTGGCGCCATGACCCATGCAATTGGTCCGGCTTCAATGGCATTCGGGGTTAATGCCGTCTCAACCGGTCAACGAAGTATCGCTATGGGCGCATCGTCAAGTTCAGTGGGTCAATATTCGATGGCACTTGGGCGATATGCGAATTCGGGTGGTGATTATTCGATCGCGCAAGGGGATAAATCCAATGCTGCTGGTCTGAATGCCATTGCAGTGGGAAGAAGCAGTAGTGCGGCAGGCGAGAAAGCCACTGCGCTGGGCAACGCAGCTAAAGCTACTGAGATTATGAGTATTGCTCTTGGCGACAGCGCCAATGCGTCAAAAGCGTATTCAATGGCGCTGGTAGCAAGTAGCGTCGCATCTGAAGAAAACGCAATTGCCCTGGGGCGTAGCAGTTAGCTAGCGGTACTGACAGCCTCGCATTAGGCAGACAAACACTTGCCAGTACAGCGAACGCTATTGCGATAGGTGCTGAGAGCAAAGCCGCTGAAAATGCGACGGCCGTTGGTACCAAAGCGGAGGCCAATGGACTTAATAGTATCGCGTTGGGCTCTGGGGGTATTGCAGATGCCGATAACACGATTGCTCTGGGCAATCAAAGCCTGGCAGTAGCTGCTGGTGCAATTGCCATCGGTCAGGGGAATAAAGCTGACGGCGCAAATGCTATCGCGCTGGGTAATGGTAGTGTTACAGGTGGCGCAAATGCTATTGCTCTTGGACAAGGTAGTTATGCCGGTTTAGAAAATGGCATTGCAATTGGTGGTCAAGCCAGTGCTCAAGGGACAAATTCCGTTGCTCTGGGTGCGGGTTCTGTAGCGACTGAAGATAATTCCGTCTCTGTGGGTAACACAACAGATCAGCGAAAAATTGTCAATATGGCAGCAGGTGATATCAGCACTAGCAGTACTGATGCCATAAATGGATCACAGCTTTATGCTATCAGTAAGTCAGTAGCGGACCGTCTTGGTGGGGGGGCTACCGTCAATGCGCAAGGTGTCGTTACTGCCCCGAATTACAGACTGAAAAATGGTATTTATGGCAATGTTGGCGATGCTTTAGCGGATCTAAACAATAACACGATACAATGGGACTCCGTTAAAAAGGGATATAGTGCGGCACATGGTACAGATGCCACCAGCACCATCACCAACGTTAAAGCCGGCACTATTTCTGCTACCAGTACGGATGCGGTTAACGGTTCTCAGTTGAATGCGACGAATATGATGATTGAGCAGAACAGCCAAATCATCAATCAGCTTGCTGGTAACACCGACGCAACCTATATCGAAGAAAATGGCGCTGGTATCAACTACGTTCGTACTAACGACAACGGTTTAGCCTTTAACGATGCAAGCGCCTCTGGTGTCGGCGCTACAGCTGTAGGTTATAACGCTGTCGCGTCTGGTGCCAGCAGCGTAGCCATTGGTCAGAACAGCAATAGCACCGTTGATACCGGTATTGCGCTGGGTAGCAGCTCCGTTTCCAGCCGTGTGATTGCCAAAGGTTCTCGTGACACTAGCGTAACGGAAAATGGCGTGGTGATTGGTTATGACACCACTGACGGCGAACTGCTAGGTGCATTGTCAATTGGTAATGACGGTAAATACCGCCAAATCATCAACGTAGCTGATGGTTCCGAAGCCCATGACGCCGTTACGGTTCGTCAATTGCAGAATGCGATTGGTGCGGTCGCAACCACGCCAACCAAGTACTTTCACGCCAACTCAACGGCAGAAGACTCACTGGCCGTTGGTGAAGACTCGCTGGCAATGGGTGCGAAAACTGTCGTTAATGGTAATGCAGGTATTGGTATCGGTTTGAACACTCTGGTTCTGGCTGATGCGATCAACGGCATTGCTATCGGCAGTAACGCACGCGCAAACCATGCAAACAGTATTGCAATGGGTAACGGTTCTCAGACCACCCGTGGTGCACAGACTGGCTACACCGCCTACAACATGGACGCACCGCAGAACTCTGTAGGTGAGTTTTCTGTTGGTAGTGAAGACGGTCAACGTCAGATCACCAACGTCGCAGCTGGTTCAGCGGATACCGATGCGGTCAACGTAGGTCAGTTGAAAGTAACGGATGCGCAGGTTTCCCAGAATACCCAGAGCATTACTAACCTGAACAATCAGGTCACTAATCTGGATACTCGCGTTACTAATATCGAAAACGGTATTGGCGATATCGTCACCACCGGTAGCACCAAGTACTTCAAGACCAATACCGATGGTGTAGATGCCAGCGCGCAGGGTAAAGATAGCGTCGCGATTGGTTCTGGTTCCATTGCTGCCGCGGATAACAGCGTCGCACTGGGTACAGGGTCTGTGGCAACCGAAGAAAATACGATCTCTGTAGGCTCATCTACTAATCAACGTCGTATCACCAACGTAGCCGCAGGTAAAAACGACACCGATGCTGTTAACGTGGCACAGTTGAAGTCTTCTGAGGCGGGCGGTGTACGTTACGACACCAACGCTGATGGTTCTGTTGACTATAGCAATATCACCCTCGGTGGGGGCAACGGCGGTACGACTCGTATCAGCAACGTCTCCGCTGGCGTCAACAACAACGACGCGGTGAACTACGCGCAGTTGAAGCAAAGCGTGCAGGAAACGAAGCAATACACCGATCAGCGGATGGTTGAGATGGATAACAAACTGTCTAAAACTGAAAGCAAGTTGAGCGGTGGTATCGCTTCTGCAATGGCAATGACCGGTCTGCCGCAGGCTTACACTCCAGGTGCCAGCATGGCCTCTATTGGTGGCGGTACTTACAACGGTGAATCGGCAGTTGCTTTAGGTGTGTCGATGGTGAGCGCCAATGGTCGTTGGGTCTACAAATTACAAGGTAGTACCAATAGCCAGGGTGAATACTCCGCCGCACTCGGTGCCGGTATTCAGTGGTAATGATCCATTAAGTTAGTGTGACTAAGGGCAAACGCCAAATTGCCTGATGCGCTACGCTTATCAGGCCTACAGGGTGATTCTGCACATTCCTATAGGCCGGGTAAGGTGTTCACGCCGCATCTGGCAAGATAAGGCGCACCGGGTCAACAATCTAAGGGCAATTCTCTGATGAGGATTGCCCTTTTCTTTACCAGACATCTCCCCCCCACAAGAATTGGCCCTACCAATTCTTCGCTTATCTGACCTCTGGTTCACAGTTCCCCAATTAAAACTCACATAAATGTTGCCAATACATAACATTTAGTTAACCATTCATTGTCATTATCCCTACACAACATAATTGGCAGTGCCACTTTTACACAACGTGTGACAAGGAGATGAGCAACAGACTCATTACACGATGTGCGTGGACTCCAGGAGACCTGCAATGAATCTCTGGCAACAAAACTACGATCCCGCCGGGAATATCTGGCTTTCCAGTCTGATAGCATCGCTTCCCATCCTGTTTTTCTTCTTTGCGCTGATTAAGCTCAAACTGAAAGGATACGTCGCCGCCTCATGGACGGTGGCAATCGCCCTTGCCGTGGCTTTGCTGTTCTATAAAATGCCGGTCGCTAACGCGCTGGCCTCGGTGGTTTATGGCTTCTTCTACGGGTTGTGGCCCATCGCGTGGATCATTATTGCAGCAGTGTTCGTCTATAAGATCTCGGTGAAAACCGGGCAGTTTGACATCATTCGCTCGTCTATTCTTTCGATAACCCCAGACCAGCGCCTGCAAATGCTGATCGTCGGTTTCTGTTTCGGCGCTTTCCTTGAAGGAGCCGCAGGCTTTGGCGCACCGGTAGCAATTACCGCCGCATTGCTGGTCGGTCTGGGCTTTAAACCACTGTACGCCGCCGGGCTGTGCCTGATTGTTAACACCGCGCCAGTGGCATTTGGCGCGATGGGCATTCCAATCCTGGTTGCCGGACAGGTAACAGGTATCGACAGCTTTGAGATTGGTCAGATGGTGGGGCGGCAGCTACCGTTTATGACCATTATCGTGCTGTTCTGGATCATGGCGATTATGGACGGCTGGCGCGGTATCAAAGAGACGTGGCCTGCGGTCGTGGTTGCGGGCGGCTCGTTTGCCATCGCTCAGTACCTTAGCTCTAACTTCATTGGGCCGGAGCTGCCGGACATTATCTCTTCGCTGGTATCACTGCTCTGCCTGACGCTGTTCCTCAAACGCTGGCAGCCAGTGCGCGTATTCCGTTTTGGTGATTTGGGGGCGTCACAGGTTGATATGACGCTGGCCCACACCGGTTACACTGCGGGTCAGGTGTTACGTGCCTGGACACCGTTCCTGTTCCTGACCGCTACCGTAACACTGTGGAGTATCCCGCCGTTTAAAGCCCTGTTCGCATCGGGTGGCGCGCTGTATGAGTGGGTGATCAATATTCCGGTGCCGTACCTCGATAAACTGGTTGCCCGTATGCCGCCAGTAGTCAGCGAGGCTACAGCCTATGCCGCCGTGTTTAAGTTCGACTGGTTCTCTGCCACTGGCACCGCCATTCTGTTTGCTGCGCTGCTCTCAATTGTTTGGCTGAAGATGAAACCGTCTGACGCTATCAGCACCTTCGGCAGCACACTGAAAGAACTGGCCCTGCCCATCTACTCTATAGGTATGGTGCTGGCGTTCGCCTTTATCTCTAACTATTCCGGGCTGTCATCAACACTGGCGCTGGCACTGGCGCACACCGGTCATGCTTTTACCTTCTTCTCACCGTTCCTTGGTTGGCTGGGGGTATTCCTGACCGGGTCGGATACCTCATCTAACGCCCTGTTCGCCGCGCTGCAAGCCACCGCAGCACAACAAATTGGCGTCTCTGATCTGTTGCTGGTTGCCGCCAATACCACCGGTGGCGTCACCGGTAAGATGATCTCCCCGCAATCTATCGCTATCGCCTGTGCGGCGGTAGGCCTGGTGGGCAAAGAGTCTGATTTGTTCCGCTTTACTGTCAAACACAGCCTGATCTTCACCTGTATGGTGGGCGTGATCACCACGCTTCAGGCTTATGTCTTAACGTGGATGATTCCTTAATGATTGTTTTACCCAGACGCCTCTCAGACGAGGTTGCCGATCGTGTGCGGGCGCTGATTGATGAAAAAAACCTGGAAGCGGGCATGAAGTTGCCCGCTGAACGTCAACTGGCGATGCAACTCGGCGTATCACGTAATTCACTGCGCGAGGCGCTGGCAAAACTGGTGAGCGAAGGCGTGCTGCTCAGTCGACGCGGCGGCGGGACGTTTATTCGCTGGCGTCATGACACATGGTCGGAGCAAAACATCGTCCAGCCGCTAAAAACGCTGATGGCCGATGATCCGGATTACAGTTTCGATATTCTGGAAGCCCGCTACGCCATTGAAGCCAGCACCGCATGGCATGCGGCAATGCGCGCCACACCTAGCGACAAAGAAAAGATTCAGCTTTGCTTTGAAGCAACGCTAAGTGAAGACCCGGATATCGCCTCACAAGCGGACGTTCGTTTTCATCTGGCGATTGCCGAAGCCTCACATAACATCGTGCTGCTGCAAACCATGCGCGGTTTCTTCGATGTCCTGCAATCCTCAGTGAAGCATAGCCGTCAGCGGATGTATCTGGTGCCACCGGTTTTTTCACAACTGACCGAACAACATCAGGCTGTCATTGACGCCATTTTTGCTGGTGATGCCGACGGGGCGCGTAAAGCAATGATGGCGCACCTTAGTTTTGTTCACACCACCATGAAACGATTCGATGAAGATCAGGCTCGCCACGCACGGATTACCCGCCTGCCCGGTGAGCATAATGAGCATTCGAGGGAGAAAAACGCATGATTATTTCCGCAGCCAGCGATTATCGCGCCGCAGCGCAACGCATTCTGCCGCCGTTCCTGTTCCACTATATGGATGGTGGTGCATATTCTGAATACACGCTGCGCCGCAACGTGGAAGATTTGTCAGAAGTGGCGCTGCGCCAGCGTATTCTGAAAAACATGTCCGACTTAAGCCTGGAAACGACGCTGTTTAATGAGAAATTGTCGATGCCGGTGGCGCTAGGTCCGGTAGGTTTGTGTGGCATGTATGCGCGACGCGGCGAAGTTCAGGCAGCCAAAGCGGCGGATGCGCATGGCATTCCGTTTACTCTCTCGACGGTTTCCGTTTGCCCGATTGAAGAAGTCGCGCCAGCCATCAAGCGCCCAATGTGGTTCCAGCTTTATGTACTGCGCGATCGCGGCTTTATGCGTAACGCGCTGGAGCGAGCAAAAGCAGCGGGTTGTTCGACGCTGGTTTTCACCGTGGATATGCCGACACCGGGAGCGCGTTATCGTGATGCGCATTCTGGAATGAGCGGCCCGAACGCGGCAATGCGCCGCTATTTGCAGGCGGTGACGCATCCGCAATGGGCGTGGGATGTGGGCCTGAACGGTCGTCCGCATGATTTAGGAAATATTTCGGCTTACCTCGGCAAACCGACCGGACTGGAAGATTACATCGGCTGGCTGGGGAATAACTTCGATCCGTCCATCTCATGGAAAGACCTTGAGTGGATCCGCGATTTCTGGGATGGCCCGATGGTGATCAAAGGGATCCTCGATCCGGAAGATGCGCGCGATGCAGTACGTTTTGGTGCTGATGGGATTGTAGTTTCTAACCACGGTGGCCGCCAGCTGGACGGTGTACTCTCTTCCGCTCGTGCGTTGCCCGCTATTGCAGATGCGGTGAAAGGTGATATAGCCATTCTGGCGGATAGCGGAATTCGTAACGGGCTTGATGTCGTGCGTATGATTGCGCTCGGTGCCGACACCGTACTGCTGGGTCGTGCTTTCCTGTATGCGCTGGCAACAGCGGGCCAGGCGGGTGTAGCTAACCTGCTAAATCTGATCGAAAAAGAGATGAAAGTGGCGATGACGCTGACTGGCGCGAAATCGATCAGCGAAATTACGCAAGATTCGCTGGTGCAGGGGCTGGGTAAAGAGTTGCCTGCGGCACTGGCTCCGATGGCGAAAGGGAATGCGGCATAGTCGTTTACGCCCCCTCACCCTAACCCTCTCCCTCAGGGAGCTGTCTCTTGATCAGATCTCCTGATCAAGAGACAGGGGGAGGGCCGGGGTGAGGGGAAAAGGCCGCACGGTTCACCAATTTTCTGCTATCCTGCCCCCGCACTAAGGGGGCAGTATGCTAAACATCGTACTTTACGAACCAGAAATTCCGCCAAATACTGGCAACATCATCCGTCTTTGCGCTAATACCGGCTTTCGTCTGCATATCATCGAACCGATGGGATTTGCCTGGGACGATAAGCGCCTGCGCCGCGCGGGGCTGGACTATCACGAGTTTACCGCCGTTACGCGTCATCATGACTACAGCGCGTTCCTCGAAGCAGAAAATCCCCAGCGCCTGTTTGCCCTCACCACGAAAGGTACGCCTGCTCACAGCGCCGTAAGCTATCAGGATGGCGATTATCTGATGTTCGGCCCGGAAACACGCGGCCTGCCAGCGAGCATTCTTGATGCCCTGCCCGCTGAACAAAAAATTCGCATTCCGATGGTGCCAGACAGCCGCAGCATGAACCTGTCCAATGCGGTGTCGGTAGTGGTGTATGAAGCCTGGCGGCAGCTGGGATATCCGGGAGCGGTGTTGAGAGATTAGTTACGCCATGCCGGATAGATGATTACATCGCATCCGGCACGATCACAGGACATCAGATCCCATCCCCATACTCAAATGTATGGTTAATACCGTTGAAATGCTGGTCCATATCCATTGATGGCTTATCGCTGTCTGGTTTACCGACAATGCGTGCCGGAACGCCAGCGGCGGTGGTATGCGGCGGCACCGGTTGCAGCACCACGGAACCTGCGCCAATCTTCGCGCCGCGCCCAACTTCAATATTGCCGAGGATTTTCGCGCCCGCGCCAATCATCACGCCTTCACGAATTTTCGGGTGACGGTCGCCGCTAGTTTTCCCAGTACCGCCAAGGGTGACGGATTGCAGAATCGACACGTCGTTTTCAATCACCGCCGTTTCACCCACAACGATACCCGTAGCGTGGTCAAGCATGATACCGCGACCAATTTTTGCTGCCGGGTGAATATCAACCTGGAACGTCACAGAAACCTGGTTTTGCAGAAAGATTGCCAGTGCGCGACGCCCCTGATTCCACAACCAGTGACCGATGCGATAGGCCTGCAAGGCATGAAAACCCTTCAGGTATAACAACGGGGTTGAGTATTTATCGACTGCCGGGTCGCGGGTACGCACCGCCTGAATATCACAGGCCGCAGAGGCGATCATTTCCGGGTCAGCGGCGTAGGCTTCTTCAACCACTTCACGGATAGCAATAGCAGGCATAATTGGCGATGACAGCTTGTTCGCCAGCATGTAGCTCAGTGCACTGCCAAGGTTTTCGTGCTTGAGTAGCGTCGCGTGGTAAAAACTGGCCAGCATTGGCTCACAGTCCGCCAGCGTTCTGGCTTCGGCTTTAATATTGTTCCAGACAATTTCCAGTTCTTCACACGACATTGCTTACTCCACACGATGAGATAATGACCGGCCCGTTCTGCGCGGGCCGGGTCATAGCGGTAACAAAGGTTCCCTGGGGTTAGTGGCTGCTGCGCTCGTCCTTGCGTGCACGACCTAATAACGTCAATGCTGCCTCGCGCGCGTTTTTTCCGCAATACAATACTTGATAAATTTCCTCGGTTATTGGCATTTCAACGCCGAAGCGATGCGCCAGTTCGCGGACTTCTTTCGTATTGCGGTAGCCTTCCACCACCTGACCAATCTTCTCCTGCGCGCTTTGTACATCCATGCCCTGACCGAGCATCATGCCAAAACGGCGGTTACGCGACTGGTTGTCGGTACAGGTAAGCACCAGATCGCCCAGCCCCGCCATGCCCATAAAGGTGGCAGGATCGGCACCCAGCGCCGCGCCAAGACGCGACATTTCAGCCAGCCCACGGGTGATTAGCGCCGTACGCGCATTCGCGCCAAAACCGATACCGTCGGACATCCCCGCGCCAATGGCAATGACGTTTTTCACCGCGCCGCCAAGCTGCACGCCAATGAAATCCGGGTTACTGTAAACGCGGAAACTTTTACCGCAGTGCAGCAGCTGCTGAAGATCATCAGCAAAAGTTTGGTCGGTCGAGGCCAGCGAAATGGCTGTCGGTAAACCTGCCGCCAGTTCTTTCGCAAACGTTGGGCCAGAGATAACCGCCAGCGGAATTTGATCGCCTAACGCCTCGCGGGCCACGTCCTGTAACAGACGCCCGGTTTCCGCTTCCAGCCCTTTGGTCGCCCACACCAGACGCGCATCAGGACGCATCAGCGGTTTAATCTGGCGCAGCACTTCACCAAAGACATGGCTGGGTACGACGACAAGTATATTACGGCTGGCTGCCAGCGCAGTGGCGAGATCGCTTTCAAGATGGAGCGTATCGGGAAAAGGCACATCGGGGAGAAACGCGGCGTTACAGCGGTCGCGTTCAAGCGTTGCGATATGTTCAGGGTCATGGCCCCAGAGGACAACCTCGTGGCCATTTCTTGCCAGGGTGATGGCAAGAGCGGTGCCGTACGAGCCGGCACCGATCACAGTCATTGAAGCATTACGTTGGTTCATCAGGCATCCTGATGTTCTTCAGTACCTTCGCCAGCCTGCTGCTGCAAATAGTTCATGAACAGCGCATCGAAGTTAACCGGCGCAAGGTTCAGTTGCGGGAATGTACCGCGGGATACCATGCTGGTGATGCACTCACGAGCATACGGGAACAGAATGTTCGGGCAGTATGCGCCCAGGCAATGTGCCATCTGGGTGCCTTCGATACCCGCGATGGAGAAAATACCGCCCTGCTGAACTTCACACAGGAACGCGGTTTCTTCGCCCAGGGAGGCCGTTACGGTAACACGCAGTACCACTTCGTAAACGTCATCTGCCAGTTGAGTAGATGCCGTATCCAGATCAAGTTTAACTTCTGGCTGCCAATCTTTCTGGAAAACGTGCGGCGCGTTCGGCGCTTCGAAAGAAATATCCTTGGTATAAATACGTTGGATCTGGAAAGTCATTTCGGTGTTGTTTTGTTCTGACATGTGTAGAAAACCCTTAAGTGTTGTCCTTAAATACTGCGCAATGTAATGCCAACGTTCACACGTTATTTCAGCAGGGGATCCAGTCCACCACGTGCATCCAATGCATACAAGTCATCACAGCCGCCAATGTGCTGTGCGTCAATAAAAATCTGGGGAACCGTGGTGCGACCGCTGCGTTTGATCATCTCTTCACGCTTGGCGGCGTTGCCATCGATCGGCAGCTCCTGGAAACTCACGCCCTTGCTGCTCAGCAGTGCTTTTGCACGATGGCAATACGGGCAGGTTTCTTTGGTATAGATTTCAACATTGGCCATAAATTAGCTCCTGTTTTTTACCCTGAAATTTCATGTTGCAGGGCGGCAGCAAAATGGAGTGTCCCCAGAAGCTTATAACAATAAGTCGCTGGGGGCCTAATTGCAGCTAACGGCCTGCATCATGAAAGAGGACAGGTAAATTATTTGCCGCGCACCAAAGGCAAGTTTTCGCCAGCCCAGCCAGCGACGCCCTCTTTCAGCACGAATACTTGCGCAAAACCAGCTTTCGTCAGCGCGTTTGCAGGCTCCTGGCACTGCATGCCAGAACCGTCTACCACAATAACCGGTTTGTCTTTGTGCTTCTCAAGCTCACCAACATTGTTGGCTTTGATTTCGCTCGGCAACAGATTGATAGAACCTGCGATATGGCCTTTACGAAAGTCATCACGCTGACGTAAATCCACAACCACAGCGTCTTCTTTGTTGATCAGACGCGTAGCTTCACCACGAGTAATCACCTTCACTTTCGAGGTCAGGCTCTTAAACGTAGTCACAAGAACCGCCACCAGTAACGCGATCCAGGCGATACTCAGTATGGGATGACGGCCAACAAATTGCATAATTTCTTGCATGGGGGGTAACAACTCCCGACGTAGTGATTAAAAAAACCAGGAAAGGAGTATACCTGCGCGGTGCGGCAAATACAGCCAGCGCGTTAACTGGAATGCAATTTTGCGGGGCACGACGAAAAAAAAGCGCAAATCTGGCATCGGCTTGCCGCGAGCGGTCGTATATTTTGATCTTCAGAGGCTATTTTATCGATTCAGCTGTAGTAAAATTACGCAAATTTTGACTCTTGAGTATGAGGTTGTCGCAATGTCGGTTTCTAAAAAACCTATGGTACTGGTGATTCTGGATGGCTATGGCTATCGCGAAGAACAGCAGGATAACGCCATTTTTAGTGCTAAAACCCCGGTAATGGATGCACTGTGGGCCAATCGTCCGCATACCCTGATCGACGCTTCCGGTCTGGAAGTCGGTCTGCCTGACCGTCAGATGGGTAACTCCGAAGTAGGCCACGTTAACCTGGGTGCCGGCCGCATCGTGTATCAGGACCTGACTCGTCTGGACGTTGAAATCAAAGATCGCGCTTTCTTTGCTAATCCGGTGCTGACTGGCGCGGTAGATAAAGCGAAAAACGCAGGTAAAGCAGTACACATTATGGGTCTGCTCTCCGCAGGCGGCGTACACAGCCACGAAGATCACATCATGGCGATGGTAGAACTGGCAGCTGAACGCGGCGCAGAAAAAATCTACCTGCACGCATTCCTTGACGGTCGCGACACTCCGCCGCGCAGTGCTGAATCCTCGCTGAAAAAATTCGAAGAGAAATTTGCCGCGCTGGGTAAAGGCCGCGTAGCGTCTATCATTGGTCGTTACTACGCGATGGACCGCGATAACCGTTGGGATCGCGTTGAAAAAGCTTATGACCTGCTGACTCTGGCGCAGGGTGAGTTCCAGGCCGATACCGCCGTTGCTGGTTTGCAGGCAGCTTATGCTCGTGACGAAAACGACGAGTTCGTGAAAGCGACCGTTATTCGTGCAGAAGGTCAGCCAGATGCGGCAATGGAAGACGGCGATGCGCTGATTTTCATGAACTTCCGTGCTGACCGTGCGCGTGAAATCACTCGTGCTTTCGTGAACGCTGATTTCGATGGCTTCGCGCGTAAGAAAGTGGTTAACGTCGATTTCGTGATGCTGACCGAATACGCCGCTGACATCAAAACTGCGGTTGCTTACCCACCAGCTTCCCTGGTTAACACCTTCGGCGAGTGGATGGCGAAAAACGACAAAACTCAGCTGCGAATTTCCGAAACCGAAAAATATGCCCACGTCACTTTCTTCTTTAACGGTGGTGTAGAAGAGTCGTTCAAAGGCGAAGACCGCATTCTGATCAACTCACCGAAAGTGGCAACTTACGATCTGCAACCGGAAATGAGCTCCGCAGAGCTGACCGAAAAACTGGTTGCGGCAATCAAGAGCGGCAAATACGACACCATCATCTGTAACTACCCGAACGGTGACATGGTAGGTCACACCGGGGTGATGGAAGCAGCTGTTAAAGCCGTTGAAGCGCTGGATCACTGCGTGGATGAAGTTGCGAAAGCGGTTGAGTCTGTAGGTGGACAACTGCTGATCACCGCTGACCACGGTAACGCTGAACAGATGCGCGATCCGGCAACGGGTCAGGCGCACACAGCGCACACCAACCTGCCAGTTCCGCTGATTTACGTTGGCGATAAGAACGTGAAAGCGGTTGAAGGCGGCAAACTTTCTGACATCGCGCCGACCATGTTGTCGCTGATGGGTATGGAAATCCCGCAAGAGATGACTGGTAAGCCGCTGTTCATCGTGGAATAATCCCTCCCCATGAGGGGAAAGGCGATTAATACCATGACACGGGCCGTGAAACCGCGCAGGTTTGCAATCAGGCCCATCATCTACGCCAGCGTTCTTAGCGCTGGCGTATTGTTGTGCGCCTTTTCCGCCCACGCGGATGAGCGTGACCAACTCAAATCTATTCAGGCCGATATCGCCGCGAAAGAGCGCGCGGTACGCCAAAAGCAACAACAACGCGCAAGCCTGCTCGCACAATTGAAAAAGCAGGAAGAAGCGATCTCTGAAGCCACCCGTAAGCTGCGCGAAACGCAAAACACGCTCAATCAACTCAATAAACAGATTGATGAGATGAACGCGTCGATTGCCAAACTGGAGCAGCAAAAAGCCGCCCAGGAGCGCAGCCTCGCCGCACAACTGGATGCCGCATTCCGTCAGGGCGAGCATACCGGTATTCAGCTGATTCTCAGCGGTGAAGAAAGCCAGCGTGGACAGCGTTTACAGGCTTATTTCGGCTATCTCAACCAGGCGCGACAAGAAACCATTGCCCAGTTGAAGCAAACGCGTGAAGAAGTCGCCATGCAGCGTGCTGAACTGGAAGAGAAACAGAGCGAGCAACAAACGCTGTTATATGAGCAGCGCGCCCAACAGGCGAAACTGACTCAGGCGCTGAACGAGCGTAAAAAGACGCTGGCAGGGCTGGAGTCTTCCATCCAGCAAGGTCAGCAACAGTTGAGCGAGCTGCGCGCCAACGAATCCCGTCTGCGTAACAGCATTGCCCGTGCGGAAGCCGCGGCGAAAGCGCGTGCAGAACGAGAAGCACGTGAGGCCCAGGCGGTTCGCGACCGCCAGAAAGAAGCGACGCGTAAAGGCACCACCTACAAACCGACTGAAAGCGAAAAATCGCTGATGTCCCGAACTGGTGGCCTGGGCGCGCCGCGTGGTCAGGCATTCTGGCCGGTTCGCGGGCCGACGCTGCATCGCTATGGCGAGCAGCTACAGGGTGAATTACGCTGGAAAGGGATGGTGATTGGTGCCTCTGAAGGTACTGAAGTTAAAGCGATTGCCGACGGTCGGGTGATTCTGGCTGACTGGCTGCAAGGCTACGGTCTGGTGGTGGTGGTTGAGCATGGTAAAGGCGACATGAGTCTTTACGGCTATAATCAGAGCGCACTGGTGAGCGTTGGTTCGCAGGTTCGCGCGGGCCAGCCAATTGCACTGGTGGGCAGCAGTGGCGGTCAGGGTCGGCCTTCACTCTATTTCGAAATTCGCCGCCAGGGTCAGGCGGTCAATCCACAGCCGTGGTTGGGAAGATAAGTTTTGTTTCCATTTCGTCGTAACGTTCTTGCATTTGCCGCTCTGTTGGCGCTCTCCTCCCCCGTACTTGCTGGCAAACTTGCCATCGTCATTGATGATTTTGGGTATCGCCCGCACAACGAAAACCAGGTGCTGGCGATGCCTTCCGCTATCTCCGTCGCTGTATTACCCGATTCACCGCACGCCAGAGAGATGGCGACCAAAGCGCATAACAGCGGTCACGAAGTGTTGATTCATCTCCCGATGGCACCGTTGAGTAAACAGCCGCTGGAGAAAAATACGCTACGCCCGGAGATGAGCAGCGACGAAATTGAGCGCATTATTCGTAGTGCGGTCAATAACGTGCCCTATGCCGTGGGGATCAACAACCACATGGGTAGCAAGATGACCTCTAACCTGTTTGGTATGCAGAAAGTGATGCAGGCGCTGGAGCGTTACAATCTTTACTTCCTCGACAGCGTAACCATTGGTAATACCCAGGCGATGCGCGCCGCGCAAGGCACTGGCGTGAAGGTTATTAAACGGAAGGTGTTCCTCGACGATTCGCAAAATGAAGCGGACATCCGTGTGCAATTCAATCGCGCAATTGATCTGGCTCGTCGCAACGGTTCAACCATTGCCATTGGGCATCCTCACCCTTCAACGGTACGCGTGCTACAACAGATGGTTTATAACCTGCCGCCAGACATTACGCTGGTGAAAGCCAGCAGCTTGCTGAATGAACCGCAGGTTGATACGTCTACACCGCCGAAAAACACTGTGCCCGACACACCGCGTAATCCGTTCCGTGGCGTGAAGCTGTGCAAACCGAAGAAACCGATAGAACCTGTTTATGCTAATCGCTTCTTTGAAGTATTAAGCGAAAGCATCAGCCAGAGCACGCTGATCGTTTACTTCCAGCATCAGTGGCAAGGCTGGGGCAAACAGCCCGAAGCGGCGAAACTTAACGCTAGCGCAAATTAAAGGCGCTACGCGTAATGCGATGGTGCGACCGCGTTTTGTCGCGCCATTGCCATAAGCGGAAAGACCACAGTAACGCCTGATAACCCACCTTCACGCTGCGCACATTGGTAATCAGGCGCTTATACATACCGGAAGTAAATATCTCGGCAATCATCCGTTGGCGGGTAAGAATATCCGGCTCTTTGCGCACCGCATGGCAAACACGCAATGCTTCGTAAGTTATTTGCTGATGAAATTCCGGATAAATCGTAATTTTGTCGGCATAATTTCGATTTAATTTCTCCAGCAGGCGGGTAATCTTAATATAGTGACGTTGATAATTAAGGTTTTTATTCCCTTGTCTATGCAACCGACTCACTGACGTATTATGCAGATAATATTTATATAATGATTGCTCGGTATATCGCGCACGCAGCGCATTAAACATGAATTCTGTTGTCCAGACAATATCCTGATGATGTAATCCGGCAATAAACTTAATGTTATTTTTAACAATAACATCGCGGCGATAAACCCCCATCCAGACAACGTGAGTCCAACGGCGCGAAGAAAGCCCCATCCGCAGCCAGTCCGGGCCGGTTAATACACCGGTTGAGCGAAGGCGATCGCTGGGGATGGATTGCCAGGTTTCTCCCGTTTCACGAAAACACCAGTCAGCGTTGCACTGCGCCACGTCGAGGTCGTCCTCTAACGCCATGGTCATCAGCGTTTCGTACATGGTGGGATAGACTTCATCGTCAGCATCGACAAAAGCGACATATTTGCCCGTTGCCACTTCAATCCCACGATTACGCGCCACCGATGCGCCAGCATTCGCCTGATGCAACAAACGAACGTGCGGATAGTTTTCTGCGTAATGCTTTGCTATTTCAACAGAATTATCCGTTGAACCATCGTTAATAATAATGATTTCCAGAGCAGTCCAGGTTTGCGTAATTAAAGATTCCATACAAGTGCGGAAATCATCGCCCGCATTATATAACGGAATAATAACACTAAGTTTATTGGTGCTGTTCATCATAAATTACCGACGACCTCTGAAGTTATCCTGACGTTTTACAGGCTTTGTATTAAGAAACTATTAAGCCTGTGAGATATTCTTTTTACAGGTGAGAGAGTCACTTCAGGGTAGAGAGATAATGAGAGCAGCTATATAAGAGATCAGCACAATTACGAACTCTTTATTACACTGACAGGATTTTACATATTTAACAGATTATCCTCAGATAAAAGGGCTGGAATACCAGCCCTTGTTCGTGTTAATCCCAGCTCAGAATAACTTTCCCGGACTGGCCCGAACGCATAGCGTCAAAGCCCTTCTGGAAATCATCGATAGAGAAACGATGGGTAATGATCGGCGAGAGATCGAGGCCAGACTGAATCAGCGCCGCCATCTTGTACCAGGTTTCAAACATCTCACGACCGTAAATACCTTTAATGAACAAGCCTTTAAAGATCACTTTGGTCCAGTCGATAGACATATCAGACGGTGGAATACCCAGCATCGCAATGCGACCGCCGTGGTTCATGGTGTCGAGCATGGTACGAAACGCTGGCGGCGCACCAGACATTTCCAGACCGACATCAAAGCCTTCGGTCATGCCTAACTCCGCCATCACGTCATTGAGATTTTCTTTGGCGACGTTAACCGCACGGGTGATACCCATTTTACGCGCCAGTTCGAGACGATATTCATTAACATCAGTGATCACCACATTGCGTGCACCAACGTGTTTCGCCACCGCCGCAGCCATAATACCTATCGGACCTGCACCAGAGACCAGCACATCCTCGCCAACCAGATCGAACGACAGCGCGGTATGCACGGCGTTACCGAAGGGATCAAAAATGGAAGCCAGGTCGTCGGAGATATTGTCTGGGATTTTGAAGGCGTTGAACGCCGGGATCACCAGATATTCGGCGAAGCAGCCCGGACGGTTAACGCCGACGCCGATCGTGTTGCGGCACAGATGGGTACGACCGCCACGACAGTTGCGACAGTGACCGCAAGTGATATGGCCTTCGCCAGAAACGCGATCGCCAATCTTGAAGCCTTTCACTTCCTGACCAATACCTACCACTTCACCGACATATTCATGGCCCACGACCATCGGCACCGGGATGGTTTTTTGCGACCACTCATCCCAGTTATAGATGTGAACGTCAGTCCCGCAGATGGCTGTTTTACGGATTTTAATCAGCAGATCGTTATGCCCGAGTTCCGGTACAGGAACGTCGGTCATCCAGATGCCCTCTTCCGCTTTCAGTTTGGATAACGCTTTCATCTCACATCCTCAGGCGATAACGCCCAGTTGTTTACCAATACGCGTGAATGCTTCTACTGCACGCGTAATTTGCTCAGGGGTATGCGCCGCAGACATCTGGGTACGAATACGCGCCTGACCTTTCGGAACGACCGGATAGAAGAAACCGGTGACGTAAATGCCCTCTTTTTGCAGCTCACGGGCAAATTTCTGCGCCACTACCGCATCACCAAGCATGACCGGAATAATGGCGTGATCGGCTCCCGCCAGGGTAAAGCCCGCCGCCGACATTTGCTCACGGAACTGACGCGCGTTCGCCCACAGACGGTCACGCAGCTCGCTACCCGCTTCGACCATCTCCAGTACTTTGATGGATGCGGCAACAATGGCCGGTGCCAGCGAGTTGGAGAACAGATACGGACGAGAACGCTGGCGCAGCCACTCAACCACTTCTTTGCGCGCCGCAGTATAACCACCAGAAGCCCCGCCCAGCGCTTTACCAAGCGTACCGGTGATAATATCGACCCGGCCCATCACATCGCAGTATTCATGGGAACCACGACCGTTTTCACCGACAAAACCGACCGCGTGGGAGTCGTCTACCATCACCAGGGCATCGTATTTATCTGCCAGATCGCAAACGCCCTTCAGATTGGCAATCACGCCGTCCATCGAGAACACACCATCGGTGGCAATCAGCACATGACGCGCACCGGCTTCACGCGCTTCTTTCAGACGAGCTTCAAGCTCCTGCATATCGTTGTTGGCATAGCGATAGCGTTTAGCTTTACACAGACGCACACCATCAATAATAGACGCGTGGTTCAGTGCGTCGGAGATAATGGCGTCTTCCGCGCCCAGCAGCGTTTCAAACAGGCCACCGTTAGCATCAAAGCAGGAAGAGTAGAGAATCGCATCTTCCATCCCCAGGAATGCCGCCAGTTTTTGTTCAAGCTCTTTATGGCTGTCCTGAGTGCCGCAAATAAAACGCACCGAAGCCATGCCGAAACCGTGAGAATCCATTCCCGCCTTTGCCGCCGCAATCAGATCCGGATGATTCGCCAGCCCGAGATAGTTATTGGCACAAAAGTTAATGACGTGGCTTCCATCAGCCACAGTGATATCTGCTTGCTGCGCAGACGTAATAATGCGCTCTTCTTTAAACAACCCTTCCGCCCGTGCGGTTTCCAGATCGTTGGTTAACTGCTGATAAAATTCTCCACGCATTGCGATTCTCCAGACAGGGCAAATTCCAGCACATATTACCCAAACTTATAGGTCGCGACGAGATGACGCGTTAACACTTCTGCAAAATTCAGGATAAATAACGTCCATCAATCTCACTTTTGGCGAATGGCTGAAGCCAACGCCGTGTAGTGATATGATAGAAGTATTCGTGTCTGAGATTGTCTCTGACTCCATAATTCGAAGGTTACAGTTATGATCATCGTTACCGGCGGCGCGGGCTTTATCGGCAGCAACATCGTTAAGGCCCTGAATGATAAAGGCATCACCGATATTCTGGTGGTGGACAACCTGAAAGACGGCACCAAGTTTGTGAACCTGGTGGATCTGGATATCGCGGACTATATGGATAAGGAAGACTTCCTGATCCAGATTATGGCTGGCGAAGAGTTCGGCGATGTCGAAGCGATTTTCCACGAAGGCGCATGCTCTTCCACCACCGAGTGGGATGGCAAGTATATGATGGATAACAACTATCAATACTCCAAAGAGCTGCTGCACTACTGTCTGGAGCGCGAAATCCCGTTCCTGTATGCATCTTCCGCGGCCACCTACGGCGGACGCACCTCCGACTTTATTGAATCCCGCGAGTACGAAAAACCGTTGAACGTCTACGGTTACTCAAAATTCCTGTTTGATGAATATGTTCGTCAAATCCTGCCTGAAGCGAACTCGCAGATTGTTGGATTCCGTTATTTCAACGTTTATGGACCGCGTGAAGGCCATAAAGGCAGTATGGCGAGCGTCGCTTTCCATCTCAACACCCAGCTTAACAACGGTGAATCGCCAAAACTGTTCGAAGGTAGCGAGAACTTCAAACGTGACTTCGTCTATGTGGGCGACGTGGCAGATGTAAACCTGTGGTTCCTGGAAAATGGCGTTTCCGGCATCTTCAACCTCGGCACCGGTCGTGCGGAATCCTTCCAGGCTGTAGCTGATGCTACGCTGGCTTATCACAAGAAAGGCCAGATCGAATACATTCCGTTCCCGGATAAACTGAAAGGCCGCTATCAGGCGTTCACTCAGGCAGATCTGACAAATCTGCGCGCGGCGGGTTACGACAAACCGTTCAAAACCGTTGCTGAAGGTGTAACGGAATACATGGCCTGGCTGAATCGCGACGCATAAGAGCTCTGCATGAAAATACTGGTGATCGGCCCGTCTTGGGTTGGCGACATGATGATGTCGCAAAGTCTCTATCGCACGCTCCAGGCGCGCTATCCCCAGGCGATAATCGATGTGATGGCACCGGCATGGTGCCGTCCATTATTATCGCGGATGCCGGAAGTTAACGAAGCTATTCCTATGCCTCTCGGTCACGGAGCGCTGGAAATCGGCGAACGCCGCAAACTGGGTCATAGCCTGCGTGAAAAGCGCTACGACCGCGCCTACGTCTTACCCAACTCCTTCAAATCTGCATTAGTGCCTTTCTTCGCGGGTATTCCTCATCGCACCGGCTGGCGCGGCGAGATGCGCTACGGTTTACTCAATGATGTACGCGTGCTCGATAAAGAAGCCTGGCCGCTAATGGTGGAACGCTATGTCGCGCTGGCCTATGACAAAGGCGTGATGCGTACCGCACAAGATCTACCAAAACCGTTGTTATGGCCGCAATTGCAGGTGAGCGAAGGTGAAAAATCATATACCTGTAATCAATTTTCGCTTTCATCAGAACGTCCGATGATTGGTTTTTGCCCGGGTGCGGAGTTTGGTCCGGCAAAACGCTGGCCACACTACCACTATGCAGAGCTGGCAAAGCAGCTGATTGATGAAGGTTATCAGGTGGTTCTGTTTGGCTCTGCGAAAGATCATGAAGCGGGCAATGAGATTCTTGCCGCTTTGAATACCGAGCAGCAGGCATGGTGTCGGAACCTGGCGGGGGAAACACAGCTTGATCAAGCGGTTATCCTGATTGCAGCCTGTAAAGCCATTGTCACTAACGATTCTGGCCTGATGCATGTTGCGGCGGCGCTCAATCGTCCGCTGGTTGCCCTGTATGGTCCGAGTAGCCCGGACTTCACACCGCCGCTATCCCATAAAGCGCGCGTGATCCGTCTGATTACCGGCTATCACAAAGTGCGTAAAGGTGACGCTGCGGAGGGTTATCACCAGAGCTTAATCGACATTACTCCCCAGCGCGTACTGGAAGAACTCAACGCGCTATTGTTACAAGAGGAAGCCTGACGGATGCGGGTTTTGATCGTTAAAACATCGTCGATGGGCGATGTTCTCCATACGTTGCCCGCACTCACTGATGCCCAGCAGGCAATCCCAGGGATTAAATTTGACTGGGTGGTGGAAGAAGGGTTCGCACAGATTCCTTCCTGGCACGCTGCCGTTGAGCGAGTTATTCCTGTGGCAATACGTCGCTGGCGTAAAGCCTGGTTCTCGGCCCCCATAAAAGCGGAACGCAAAGCGTTTCGTGAAGCGCTACAAGCAGAGAACTATGACGCAGTTATCGACGCTCAGGGGCTGGTAAAAAGCGCGGCGCTGGTGACGCGTCTGGCGCATGGCGTAAAGCATGGAATGGACTGGCAAACCGCTCGCGAACCTTTAGCCAGTCTGTTTTACAATCGTAAGCATCATATTGCAAAACAGCAGCACGCCGTAGAACGCACCCGCGAACTGTTTGCCAAAAGCCTGGGCTATAGCAAACCGCAAACCCAGGGCGATTATGCTATTGCACAGCATTTCCTGACGAACCTGCCTACAGATGCTGGCGAATATGCCGTATTTCTTCATGCGACGACCCGTGATGATAAACACTGGCCGGAAGAACACTGGCGAGAATTGATTGGTTTACTGGCTGATTCAGGAATACGGATTAAACTTCCGTGGGGCGCGCCGCATGAGGAAGAACGGGCGAAACGACTGGCGGAAGGATTTGCTTATGTTGAAGTATTGCCGAAGATGAGTCTGGAAGGCGTTGCCCGCGTGCTGGCCGGGGCTAAATTTGTAGTGTCGGTGGATACGGGATTAAGCCATTTAACGGCGGCACTGGATAGACCCAATATCACGGTTTATGGACCTACCGACCCTGGATTAATTGGCGGGTATGGGAAGAATCAGATGGTTTGTAGGGCTCCGCTAAAGAGTTTAAATAATTTAGAAGCAGCGGCTGTTTATAAAGAAATTACATTGATTTAATAAATAGTAAGTGGGCATTATACCCACTTACTTAATCAACGTTTTTATTATTGCGGTTCTTTTTTACTCAAAAACGATATAGACAGGAAGAGGCACACAATCCATGATGCCGGTATTGGTTTAGCATGCGTAATGACATCACTAATGCCAAATAACATAATAGAAGCAGGGAAAACCAAAAGTATATATTTTTTCTCCCGGATACAGTAGTAGATAATTGCAACATAGAACATAATAAGAACAAGAAGACCAATTTTCCCTTTCGTGGAAAGAGCTTCAACAATTTCATTATGCATATGTACATCAAGGAATAATAAAGCTCCACTATAAATATTATTGTCTGCACTTAATGCTTTTATCTTTTCAGCACGCTGCTCAAGAGATTGCCAATTAAAACCATCAGGACTTCCTTTAATTCCTGCGTTAACCATTGCAAAACGTGCTCCGACCGAGGATTGACTGTTATTTTTTGTAGCATATGAAATAACATCAGCTTTTAATGAATTAATTCGCCTCTCAATTTCCTTATTAAATATCAAACCACAAGCAAGTAGCAATATAAAAACACCACTCAATCCTTTAAATAAAAACACTTTTTGATCACGATGCTGAAGAAATAATATGACCATAATCATAAGTGGGAATGTAAAAATTGCCGCACGCGTTCCTGTCATCATCACTGCTGCAAAGCTTAAAGCAAAGTTGGCATAAAATAGAAACCATTTATATTTCGATTGCATTTTGATGAATACAATTGAAGAATATAAAGTAGTGAATGTAATCACATAAGCCGCAATAGTCGCTGCCCCCATCTGACCAATATTCCCATTCATTGCGGAGAGGGGAATGCGGTCTGCATGCAAATATATCCCTTGATAATATGCTCTACATAGCATGATTATTTGAACTAAGATAGCTGAAATAAAATGTAGTTTTTCATTTTGCCTGAATTTATTTTTACTTAGTAATAAAAATGTCAACGAGCTAAATACTAATAGTTTTCCAGACTCAAGGTAGCCTCGATAAGCATTTCTATATACTACATCTTCTGTTTTATAAAATTCATACCATATCAGGTTCATTGCACCCAAAAGAAGTAAACCAAGAATTAATATAATGACATTTTTATTATAATTATGCTTTTTATTTACAATTAATAAGAAAAGAGAAAATGCACCTGTCGCATTAATTATTTTAGTGGTGATATTAAGATCAATTGGCACAAACAACAAACCGATTAAATACAATAAAAAAAATAAAATTACAGCTATTATTTCGAAATTGCTCAATTTTTACTTCCACGTTAATATCTCACAACAAATTGAAATTAACAATCTCATTTCAAAAGAGAAAAAAAAGCCACCTTTATCCAGGAGCGTATAAACTTCATTCTTTTCTGAAGCCTTGTTCTAGGTTGTTTTTTTTCCGATGTTAATAGTCTTTCACTTTCAAGATGACTATTAAACTCATTTAAAATAGGATGTAATATTATTTCGTCTAAATAAAACTCTTTTATAATATTATGTTGATGCATTAACTTCCAGCTATCAGCTCGATAGGTGCCATAATCCTTTGTCAATTTGAGCAACTTTTGTGCCATATCTTTATTCATCAAATATGAACATGTACGCCGAATTTTATTTTTATTGAAATTAACACGCCGAAAAGTACAAGTACTTACCTTAACTTTACTAAAAAGGCTTTGCCCCAATACCGGATAATCATGTAATCCTTTCTGTCCTCCAAGCAAATACAAATTATTATGTTTTAACTTGTCTTTTTCAGAAAGATTAAAATATTGCAGAAATTTTTTAAATTTCTCATTGACGATAACATCATCCTCGAGAATGACTGCCCATTCTATATTTTTATCTATCATATCCTGATATATAAGTTGATGACTTAATGTACAAGCAATTTCTCCATCAGTCATTTCTGCGCCGACACCACTTAATCTCATTTTATCAATAATTTCTTTATTTTGAGGGTCTTTAGCATCTATGGCATCAAAAAAATCAAAATTAATATTTAATCGATGAAAAACATCATTTATTTTATTTCTTCGCTCAATATCTCTTTTAAGTGAGACAATATAAATGGGCAAGTTCATTAAAAAATCTCTGGATGATTAATCTTAATAATTATTTGGAAAAATGCTTACGCGCTATTTTCTTACTATAATAGAGCATGAAATAGTAAAATGAAGATGCAATATTACCATTTCTTTTCAAATGTCTGGATTTCACTTGATACTGCTTTTCATTCGTGGCTGGAATAAACGCCACATCATTCCAGAAAGAAGCCTGATAAGCCTCATTAAAATACTTCTGGCAGGGATAATTCGTCCAGTCGTTCCAGGGCTTCGTTACGCCAACATAATGAATCAGCTTAGTATCATCGGTAATGGTCTTTTTATAATCTTCATCGCTTTTATTTTTTAACTCATAATCAATGCCATAAAAGCAATCATAATCGCCGCTAATAAAAATACAATGACCAAAGAACAGAATATTTAAAATATCTTGATCAAGGCATTTATACTTCGTGTGCTGCGGGTCACTTGCCAGCATAGCAATGGCTTTATTCATAAAATCATTTTTCGCCCATGCTTCAAGCTGCAGATATACTACACCGGCGTTGAAATAATTCCCTGGAAGTCCCTCTATAGCCAGACGCTTCGCTGGTTTTTCCTGCATAAAAGGCACATCTTTAATAACAGCTGCGAACTTATCCCCATCAAAATTAATATCAAGCAATCCAGCTAATGAGCCTTTACAGATGACATCAGCATCGATATATAACAGATTTTCAATAGTTTCACTCAAATACTGGAACGCAACTAAACGGAAGAATGTTGCATAAGACCACTGTTTCAGGCTGGGGAAGATATCAATAAAGGCATTGGAGACTTTATAAATTATTACTTCAACGTTAGCATTTTTGCTGGTAAAAGCATTAACACGTTGTAGATAATCTTCATCAATGTAGTCGGTAAAGAGATGAAACTTAACCGCAAGGTCCGGGTTATGCATAACAACTGATTGCATAGATACTGCCGCACCAAATAAAAAGTTACGGTCAATACCGTAAGCGATATTTAACACACGATCGGTGTTAGCAATTTCCCCAGAGACAGCGACTTCAGTAATACTCTCAGCTAATAAATCCATGTTGGTTCCGTTTTGACTGTGTGGTTTACGCTTTGCCTTTTAATTTTTTAATAAATTTGCGTAGTTTGGTTCTGTAGATTACTGAATAGTAGCCATAATCTTTTATTTCGTTGGCAATACCCAGGTGACGTTCCATGGCCAGACGATCACGAGCTTTACGCTCTGCCGTACAGCTTTTACCGGATAGGTCAATTATCCTGACACCATCTTTACTAACGATAAAGTTACCCCGGTGTGGGTCGCCCGATAGCATATTTAAGGCATGCAATTTTTCCATTGAAGCCTTAATTTCTGCTTTAACATTTTCTGGAATAATCGGCATATCATTGAGCTCTACGCCCTCGACATACTCGATAAGCATGATAAAAACACTGGCATAGTTGAAAATTTTACGCTCAGCCAGAAAATAAAAATCATTAGGAAAAGTAAGACCTGCACTTCTGACACGATCGGTTTCAACGATCAAATTCTGATAGTAGTCACCTTTTACAAAAGATTTTAAAAAACGTTCATTCCTTTTCGTTTTCGGGGCAAAGACTTTAAAAACATAGCGACCATATTCCGTATCAATCAATGATACTTTGGTATCATCAATATTACGTAATACTTTTACTGTTTTAAAATTATAGGCCAGTATTTCATCAAAGATTTCTTTATATTTATTATCATTATCTTTGTAATAAAATGAGAAGCCGCGATAGCGTATACTTGTAATCATAAGAGTAATTTATTTCTTAAGCTTGTACTTAATTAATGAAGTTATGCCTTTAATATACTCACCATGGGCAAACAGATGCTTATATTGTTTCTGCATTTCTGCAACAGTCCGCGCCTCTTTAAGAGGATATTTCTTCCAGGGAGATTGTTCACGCGCGATATTAAAGTATGATGCAGACGGATATCCAGCCCAGCTATGCCATGGTTTAGTTATCCCTGTATAGTGAATCAATACTGTTTTATCGGTAATGGTTTGCTGAAACTTTCGATGACTACGATCATAAAGTTCGTTTTTCAGGGTATAAATAGTATCAAAATCCTTCGCAAGGTAGATATTATTCATATTAAATGCGATATTCAACGCATCCTGATCTAAATATTTAAGAGAGCCATATTTAGTTTCCCCTCGTAAAAGTTTGAGTAAATACGGTGTCAAATTTGCTTCATGCCATTTTTTAAGATTGACATAGATAACGCCTGCATTGAAATAACGTCCATTCATTTCGGGAATGTTGAGGCGTTTTGCACATGCCGCCTGAGTACTATCATTGTCAGGAATGACCGCAGCAAACTCATCTTTAAATATAATTTCTGTGAGAGGTTTCAGGCTTCCTTTACAAACAACATCGGCATCCAGATACAGCAGTGTGGAAATACTTTCACTCAGATATTCAAAAGACAATACCCTGAAGTATGTCGCGTACGACCAAAACTGTGACGTCGGCAGATCAGCAAAGTATTTGGGGTCAATTAAATATACAATAATTGAGGTATTAAATTGTTTTGCTGTTTCATTAAATGACTTTAAATAATCATCATCCACATAATCAGTGAAAACATGAAAGACAAAATTAATATCTGAATTATTAATCAAAACGGAAGAAATTGAAACGCCAGCACCATACAAAAAATTCTTATCGATACCGTAGGAAACATTTAGCTCTGGGGCGTTTTCTTTTTTATTATCTGCTAAATACGAAAACCGTTCTTTTATAAATTCATTCATTTAACTTTTCTCAATTTCATTTTATTATCTTTAAATAAAAATAATAAATATAATTCATTATCCCGTTAATTAGTTTATTTTGTTTAAAATTATGCTTGGCGCAATAACGAGCATAGTTTGAGTTAACTGGCCGCATTAACGGTTCATTTTTCCAGGGCGATGCTTCTTTGGCTTTGATAAAAGGTTGCGCACTTGGATAACCGGCCCAGTAATGCCAGGGTTTTGTCGGGCCGACATAATGAATTAATACGGTTTCATCATTAATTGGACAAACAAATGATTTTTTTAATTCATAATTTAAACTAAATTGCGTATTGTATTTAGCATCAATGAATTTAACTTTCCCTGACAGGATAAGATTAAGGATATCTTGATCCATATAGGTTAAACGGGAAACGATGGCTTTATCAGCAAGCATCGACATCGCTTTAGCAGAAACGGACTCCTGCGCCCACGCTAGTGTATTAATTAACAGGACACCTGAATTAAAGTAACCCTTTTCAAGTTCATTACACTGCAGACTTTGACCCCGTAACGACCACCAGTTAGCATCGCGTTCAGTAACAACAGCAGCAACGTTATTGACAAGATCCATTGTTATCAGCGGCTTTAAGTTTCCCTGACAGGCGATATCAGCATCCAGGTAAAGGATCTTATCTTGTTGATCAATAAAGTAATCTGCAATTACAAAACGGAAATACATGGCAATAGACCAATTTTTGGTCGTCGGTAATGCCTTAAGCCGTTCACAATTTACTAGATGGATCTGGATACAGGTACGATAGCTTTTCGCCAATTGGGCTAAACGCTGGATATCGGCTTCAGGGATATCATCAATAAAAACGTGGAAAACAAAACTCACGTCGTTGTTATGTAACAAAACTGACGTGATTGAAACACCACAACCAAAAAGAAAGTTTTTATCAATGCCATAAGCAACATGGAATGATGATGCCACTGACGCCGCTGGCCTTTCATCGAAGATGATTGTCTTATTGATCATCTCTTGTGGATTAAAATAGTGGGCACTCATATTTCTCTCCGGAAATTACAACGATTTTCGAATCGTTCTTTCCCTGATTTTTGTGGCTTTTGCTTCTGCTTGCGACAGCAGTCCTTGTTCCTGCTTGAGAATGTCTTTAAGCGGGGTGGCAAAATACACTTTCATAAACCGCCAGATATCCCGCTGAGTCAGGCCGATATTCATCGAAGAAAAATAAAGCCCAATAAGATCTTTATCGCGCCAACGACGTGGAACGCGCGTGCGAAGCTGCGCCCGGTGCAGGTCAATTACCGAAATTTTTAACTCCTCTTCCTTACCGGAAAAAGGCAAGTGCAGCAGGAAATGACAGATATAACAGTCACGGTGGTTAATGCCCGCAGCATGCATATTGCGCACCATCGTCGCGACACGCTTAATAAGCATACGCTTTACGCGAACATCTGGAGGGTTAGTCGCCCAGTCAGCACAGTAATCTTCCAGACTTATGGTTGGTGTCAGATCTTCGGTAATAATAAATGAAGTTCTGGTCAGCGGATTCATGCCTTTTTCGCCAAATGCCACCCCATACATAGTATCAACGCCGACATCCCGCAGTCGATGAATCGCATTCCATTCGCGGTCTGCGCCTAATACTGGCATCCGCAATGAGAGTAAATTTTTGATTATCTCTTTCAGGGTCGTGCCGCGATGCCATTTGAGAAAATAGCTTTTGCCCGCCATTTCAAAGCGCAGAGTACGGCGAGTTTCCAGTTCACGAAATACCTCACCCTGCAAGGTTTTAACTTCCTCAAAAGGATCTTTACCGCGCCATAACGTGGCAAACGGCTCTTTAAGTTCAACCATCCAGACCACCCGTTATGATATCCGCCGCTTTCTCTGGCAGACTGTATAAATCTTGTGTATCAGCATAATGTCGCGCATTTTCCGCCCAGGCCTGGCGCAATGAAGATTGCGTTAACGCTTTGCGTAAAATCTCATTCAATGTTTCCTGGCGGAATGGCTCAACAATAGCCTCGCCGCAATTGGCCTCGACAATATAATGCGCATAGCCACAAACGGCTGTTGTTAGTACCGGTAATCCTGCAGTAATCGCTTCCAGCAGCACAATTCCCGCCGCTTCCTGGTAGGCAGGATGCAGTAATAAATCCGCCGCCGCCATTAATTCCGAGACATCGTTGCGCCCCGAGAAGAAGTGAACATTACTGCGCACGCCGCGTTTTTCTGCCAGCGCCTCAAATTTTCGCGGTTTATCCTGCCCAACAACATATAGCAATGTGTTGTGGCGCAGCGAATCCGGTAACGAAGCAAGTGCTTCAATGGAACGATCGACACCTTTACGCGTGAAGTCTGAACCGACCTGCAACAATAAATATTGTTGTTCGGTTATTCCATTCTTCTTACGGAAGATTTCACGGCTATTGGCTGGCTGCTGGCTATATTTACGATCAGGATAAATCCCCGGTGGCAGAATATGAAAACGCTCCGCTTCAGTCTGATAATGTTTCTGGAAATCGGCGATTTGCTTATCTGTCAGCATCAGCAGCTGTGTCGGCTTGCCCTGTTCGAAGGTTGCCCGCTCAAAGGCGGCATAATGGCGATAACGTGACGTCAGGCGATAGAAAAAGCCTTTTTCCTGCGCTACTTTCTCGGCATAACAAACATCAGCGGCATAATAAACGTCCAGCCCCGGCATTTTGTTGAATCCAACGACTTTATCGACGGGATGTTCGCGTAAATGTTTTTGCACCCAGGCAAAATACTCCGCATTGCACCCGTGATTGGTATGCGATTTAACCGGCACTTTGATCAGTTCAAATACATCAGGGCATTCGCCTTCCCACGACTGGGTATAAACCCGAACATGATGACCTCGGGCGGCGACTGTCTGAGCAATACGCATAAAATCGCGCTGCAAACCGCCAAAGGGAAAATATTTATATAAACAAAAAGCAACGATCATAACGACGTACCTGTCGTGGAGGAGGGCAGTAATTTATCGACAGCAGCAATGACATCTGCCGCCGGAATAACCGAAAGATACATCTCATTTCGGTCACGCTGATCGCGCGTTGGCATTTCCCGGTAATCTCCCGCCCAGAATTGAATCATGTTATTTGACCAGGGACGCCAGAAAATATGGTCTGTCGCACCAAACAGCGATATCAGCGGCGTATTAACTGCAGCGGCAATATGCGCCGGTGCGGAATCAACGCCAATAAACAGCTGCGCATGATCGATTAACGCACCAAGTTCCGGGAAGGTCACCTTTCCAGCCAGCGCCGTTACTGGTGGCGTCTGGCATCCCTGCGCAATTTCATTGACGCAGGCCAGATCGTCTTTATCTGGGCCGGACGTCAGAACGACTTCATAACCACGAGCATGTAAGGCATCAATCACAGCGGAAAACTTGGCGTTGTCCCAGCATTTGAAGATTTGCCGCGCCGTAGGTTGGATAACCACATAATTTTGTCCAACACCAGCGTGATCAAGTTCGCGACGCATACGTTTCCAGCTTGCAGGCGGGTAACTCATGGTTGTCTGCTTCACCAACGAATCAAGTCCCAATGGTGTCAGCACGGATAAGTTACTTTCCACCACATTTCCACCCTGCAACGGCACCAAATGGGTGAAACTTTTACGCCAAAAAGCAGACTGCCGATGATGATAATCCTGGGAAATTTTCACACGGGCATTTAATAAGCGAACCAGTATAGCAACCATCCATTGATCGGTAAGATTGACGATAAGGTCATACTTATTGGCACGTAATACCTTGATGAGATGAAAAAAGTTGGCAATTTTTTCTGAGGCTTTTGCTTTTTTATTTTTTATGCCGTAGAGCGCGTTAATCTCTGGATTTTCAGACAGGATCGGGATGGTGTCCTGATAAAGCAGCACATCGATTTTTGCGTCAGGGTAATTTTTTTTCAGCGAACTAATGACGGGAGTAGTTAATAACATATCCCCATGAAAACGCATCTTAATGAGCAAAATTCTTCGAAATGGCTTATCCACAAGTAACTCTTTTTGTTGAGATTATCCGATTAAGGTGAAGCAGAAAAAGCACGCTACCGCCCCAGGCTCAACAGCTACCTGAATACTGATACCGCACTGATATTGACGCGCTAGTGTATCACTTCTTTCGCGGCAATCCGACCCGAATGATTTTTAAGCACATTGTTGATTTTCAATAAAGAAATCAATCAAATAAAATCATTAGCAACCATATTCTTTCACTGTTGCTCTGCGATTCCTTCCTGCACGTACAGCAGAAATCAATGAATCGCATAAAAATACAAAAAAAGTATAGATGTTCAGCAAGAATTGGCGGGTAAATTGCTATTTAAGTCAAAAACGGGAAAAGTAATGGTAAAGCCACAGCTAAATACATAGAATCCCCAGCACATCCATAAGTCAGCTATTTACTATGCTCGAATTGCTTTACACCGCCCTTCTCTACCTTATTCAGCCGCTGATCTGGATACGGCTCTGGGTGCGCGGACGTAAGGCTCCGGCCTATCGAAAACGCTGGGGTGAACGTTACGGTTTTTACCGCCATCCGCTAAAACCAGGCGGCATTATGCTGCACTCCGTCTCCGTCGGTGAAACTCTGGCGGCGATCCCGTTGGTGCGCGCGCTGCGCCATCGTTATCCTGATTTACCGATTACCGTTACAACCATGACGCCAACCGGTTCGGAGCGCGTACAATCGGCTTTCGGGAAGGATGTTCAGCACGTTTATCTGCCGTATGATCTGCCCGATGCACTCAACCGTTTCCTGAATAAAGTCGACCCTAAACTGGTGTTGATTATGGAAACCGAACTATGGCCTAACCTGATTGCGGCGCTACATAAACGTAAAATTCCGCTGGTGATCGCTAACGCGCGACTCTCTGCCCGCTCGGCCGCAGGTTATGCCAAACTGGGTAAATTCGTCCGTCGCTTGCTGCGTCGTATTACGCTGATTGCCGCCCAAAATGAAGAAGATGGTGCACGTTTTGTGGCGCTGGGCGCAAAAAATAACCAGGTAACCGTTACCGGTAGCCTGAAATTCGATATTTCTGTAACGCCGCAGTTGGCTGCTAAAGCCGTGACGCTGCGCCGCCAATGGGCACCACACCGCCCGGTATGGATTGCCACCAGCACTCACGAAGGCGAAGAGAGTGTGGTGATCGCCGCACATCAGGCATTGTTACAGCAATTCCCGAATTTATTGCTCATCCTGGTACCCCGCCATCCGGAACGCTTCCCGGATGCGATTAACCTTGTCCGCCAGGCTGGACTAAGCTATATCACACGCTCCTCAGGGGAAGTCCCCTCCACCAGCACGCAGGTTGTGGTTGGCGATACGATGGGCGAGTTGATGTTACTGTACGGCATTGCCGATCTCGCCTTTGTTGGCGGTTCACTGGTTGAACGTGGAGGGCATAATCCGCTGGAAGCTGCCGCACACGCTATTCCGGTATTGATGGGGCCGCATACTTTTAATTTTAAAGACATTTGCGCGCGGCTGGAGCAGGCAAGCGGGTTGATTACCGTTACCGATGCCACTACGCTTGCAAAAGAGGTTTCCTCTTTACTCACCGACGCCGATTACCGTAGTTTCTATGGCCGTCATGCCGTTGAAGTACTGTATCAAAACCAGGGCGCGCTACAGCGTCTGCTTCAACTGCTGGAACCTTACCTGCCACCGAAAACGCATTGAGGTTGTTATGCAAAAACGGGCGATTTATCCGGGTACTTTCGATCCCATTACCAATGGTCATATCGATATCGTGACGCGCGCCACGCAAATGTTCGATCACGTTATTCTGGCGATTGCCGCCAGCCCCAGTAAAAAACCGATGTTTACCCTGGAAGAGCGTGTTGAGCTGGCACAGCAGGCAACCGCGCATCTGGGGAACGTGGAAGTGGTCGGGTTTAGTGATTTGATGGCGAACTTCGCCCGTAATCAACACGCTACGGTGCTGATTCGTGGCCTGCGTGCGGTGGCGGATTTTGAATATGAAATGCAGCTGGCGCATATGAATCGCCACTTAATGCCGGAACTGGAAAGTGTGTTTCTGATGCCGTCGAAAGAGTGGTCGTTTATCTCTTCATCGTTGGTGAAAGAGGTGGCGCGCCATCAGGGCGATGTCACCCATTTCCTGCCGGAGAATGTCCATCAGGCGCTGGTGGCGAAGTTAGCGTAGCGTTTATGCCGGATGGTATGCCATCCGGCGCGCATGAATTACTTCTGGCACTGCCGACAATAAAACGTTGCCCGCTGCGCATGTTTAGTCGCCACAATCGGCGTACCGCACACCCGACAGGGCTCGCCTTTTCGCCCGTAAACCTGCAATTCCTGAGCGAAATAGCCCGGTTTACCATCACTTTGCAGAAAATCTTTTAGCGTTGTACCGCCCTGCTCAATCGAACGCAGCAACACCGCTTTAATCACCCGAGCCAGCAATTCGCACTCCGCCAGCGACAGTGATGACGCCAGCCGATCCGGATGGATCCCCGCCGCAAACAGAGATTCGCTGGCATAGATATTCCCTACGCCGACCACCAGCTTGTTATCCATCAGCCACGGTTTGATCGCCGTTTTTTTCTTCGCGCACTTCTGATGCAGGTACTCACCGTTGAAATCGTCGCTAAGCGGCTCCGGTCCAAGATGGGCCAGCACATTATGCCCTTCCAGCTCTTTGGTCCACAGCCAGGCACCAAAGCGGCGCGGATCGGTGTAGCGCAGCACTTTACCGTTGCTCATCACCAAATCCACATGGTCATGCTTTTCAGGGGGAAGTTCTTCTGGAAGGATGCGCAGGCTGCCAGACATCCCCAAATGAATGATAATCCAGCCCTCAGGCAGCTCCAGCAGCAGATATTTAGCCCGCCGCTGCACGCTAAGCACTGGTTGATCGCTTAATCGGTAGATCTCTTCTGAAACCGGCCAGCGCAAGCGTCCGTTGCGCACCACCGCATGAAGAATGGTTGCACCAACGAGATGCGGTTCTATGCCGCGGCGGCTGGTTTCAACTTCGGGTAATTCAGGCATAGCATCTCCAGGAATGAACAGATGCAGTCAATATGGGGGCAAGCAAATAACAAAAAACCCCGCCGGAGCGAGGTTTTTTGTTACATCAAAGCGGAAATTATTTGATTTTCGCTTCTTTGTAGATCACGTGCTGGCGAACAACTGGATCGAATTTTTTCAGTTCCAGTTTTTCCGGCTTAGTACGTTTGTTCTTCGTAGTGGTATAGAAGTGACCAGTACCAGCAGAAGAAACCAGCTTGATTTTCTCACGAATACCTTTAGCCATGATTTATTTCCTCTAAGTACTTAGTACTTTTCGCCACGGGCACGCAGTTCAGCCAGAACTGTATCGATGCCTTTTTTATCGATTACACGCATACCTTTAGCAGATACGCGCAGGGTGACAAAACGCTTCTCGCTCTCAACCCAGAAACGGTGAGAGTGCAGGTTCGGCAGGAAACGGCGTTTAGTCGCGTTCAGTGCGTGGGAACGGTTGTTACCGGTCACCGGACGCTTGCCAGTAACTTGGCAGACTCGGGACATGTCTATTCTCCAAAAATCAAATTAGCTCGAGCTTCGTATGGGGTATTGGCGCCTCGTCAGGCTTTACAGCCCGGTCATCGCAGTTCTATGTGAACTCTCGATTGCCAGGCCCAAATGCCAAACCCGAGATTCTCAAAGGTGGCGTAGTATACGCTGACTCAGCGATGTGCTCAAGTCCCGAACAGACAAAGATCCCGAAGGATCGCGCATAGCGGGTTAAATCCAGCCGCGTTCGGCAAAAGAAACATACTCTCCACGCCCAATCACGATATGGTCGAGCACGCGTAAATCCATGAACTGACAACTCTTTATTATCCGTTCAGTAATGAGTTTATCCGCTTTACTGGGTTCAGCACAACCCGAAGGGTGATTATGTGCAAGGATCAGCGCCGAGGCGTTTATTTTTATCGCTTCGCGGATAATTTCCCGAGGATGGACTTCAACATGGTTTAGCGTGCCGGAAAAAAGACGGCTATGCGTTATAACCCGGTGTTGTGAGTCGAGAAAGATCACCATAAAGATCTCCCGCTCCTCACCCGTGAGCTGGCTTTGTAAAAATTCCCTCGTCATCTCCGGGCTGAGTAAAGGGCTTTCTTCACGCATCCGCACGTTGTAGTAACGCCGCGCCAATTCAGCAATCCCCTTTAACTGGGCAAATTTCGCCACGCCAATTCCATGAACACCACTAAATTGTTCATATTCAGAGGTTAACAAGCCATAAAGAGAGCCGAAATTCTCCAGCATCTCTTTTGCCAGGGTTAATACATCTTTACCGCGCGTTCCGGTACGCAGAAATAGCGCCAGCAGCTCGACATCCGTTAAGGCGCTAATACCAAACTTCAGCATTTTTTCGCGCGGCATCAACAGCTGTGCATTGTTTTTCACCTTCACCTCCTTTGTGGTGCTCGCATCCTGTCATAGCCGTTCCGTTAAATCGACGGCCAGTTTTCAATCCTGGAAAGCGCCTCGCAAAGTGATTCTCAGGTGAAGGCACGACAACAAAAGTATTGTGATAAAATCGCCAACTTCTGGTGTCACCCAACAGGAAAAATCATCATGAGCCTGGCCGGTAAAAAAATCGTTCTCGGCGTTAGCGGCGGTATTGCTGCCTATAAAACCCCTGAACTGGTGCGTCGTTTGCGCGATCGCGGGGCCGACGTCCGCGTAGCCATGACCGAAGCGGCAAAAGCCTTTATCACCCCACTTAGCTTGCAGGCGGTTTCTGGTTATCCCGTTTCCGACAGTCTGCTGGACCCGGCAGCCGAAGCCGCTATGGGCCATATTGAGCTGGGTAAATGGGCTGATTTAGTGATTCTCGCCCCTGCCACGGCAGATTTGATTGCCCGTGTTGCTGCCGGAATGGCGAATGACCTGGTATCGACGATTTGTCTGGCTACACCTGCGCCTGTAGCCGTGATCCCCGCCATGAACCAGCAGATGTACCGTGCCGCTGCCACGCAGCATAATTTAGAGGTGCTTGCTTCCCGTGGTTTGCTCATCTGGGGGCCAGACAGTGGCAGTCAGGCTTGTGGTGATATCGGTCCTGGGCGAATGCTCGATCCGTTAACCATTGTGGATATGGCGGTGGCGCATTTTTCGCCCGTCAACGACCTGAAACATCTGAACATTATGATTACCGCCGGCCCGACGCGTGAACCGCTCGATCCGGTGCGTTATATCTCTAATCACAGCTCCGGCAAGATGGGTTTTGCTATCGCCGCCGCCGCTGCCCGTCGTGGCGCGAACGTCACGCTGGTATCAGGTCCGGTTTCACTACCGACGCCACCGTTTGTTAAACGTGTTGATGTGATGACTGCGCTGGAAATGGAAGCCGCCGTGAATGCTTCTGTACAGCAGCAAAATATTTTTATCGGCTGCGCCGCCGTGGCGGATTATCGCGCAGCTACCGTGGCCCCAGAAAAAATCAAAAAGCAGGCCACGCAGGGTGATGAATTAACAATAAAAATGGTTAAAAACCCCGATATCGTCGCAGGCGTTGCCGCACTAAAAGACCATCGACCCTACGTCGTTGGATTTGCCGCCGAAACAAATAATGTGGAAGAATACGCCCGGCAAAAACGTATCCGTAAAAACCTTGATCTGATCTGCGCGAACGATGTTTCCCAGCCAACTCAAGGATTTAACAGCGACAACAACGCATTACACCTTTTCTGGCAGGACGGAGATAAAGTCTTACCGCTTGAGCGCAAAGAGCTCCTTGGCCAATTATTACTCGACGAGATCGTGACCCGTTATGATGAAAAAAATCGACGTTAAGATTCTGGACCCGCGCGTTGGGAAGGAATTTCCGCTCCCGACTTATGCCACCTCTGGCTCTGCCGGACTTGACCTGCGTGCCTGTCTCGACGACGCCGTAGAACTGGCTCCGGGTGACACTACGCTGGTTCCGACCGGGCTGGCGATTCATATTGCCGATCCTTCACTGGCGGCAATGATGCTGCCGCGCTCCGGATTGGGACATAAGCACGGTATCGTGCTTGGTAACCTGGTAGGATTGATCGATTCCGACTATCAGGGCCAGTTGATGATTTCCGTGTGGAACCGTGGTCAGGACAGCTTCACCATTCAACCTGGCGAACGCATCGCCCAGATGATTTTTGTTCCGGTAGTACAGGCTGAATTTAATCTGGTGGAAGATTTCGACGCCACCGACCGCGGTGAAGGCGGCTTTGGTCACTCTGGTCGTCAGTAACACATACGCATCCGAATAACGTCATAACATAGCCGCAAACATTTCGTTTGCGGTCATAGCGTGGGTGCCGCCTGGCAAGTGCTTATTTTCAGGGGTATTTTGTAACATGGCAGAAAAACAAACTGCGAAAAGGAACCGTCGCGAGGAAATACTTCAGTCTCTGGCGCTGATGCTGGAATCCAGCGATGGAAGCCAACGTATCACGACGGCAAAACTGGCCGCCTCTGTCGGCGTTTCCGAAGCGGCACTGTATCGCCACTTCCCCAGTAAGACCCGCATGTTCGATAGCCTGATTGAGTTTATCGAAGATAGCCTGATTACTCGCATCAATTTGATTCTGAAAGATGAGAAAGACACCACAGCGCGCCTGCGTCTGATCGTGTTGTTGCTCCTCGGTTTTGGTGAGCGTAATCCTGGCCTGACCCGCATCCTTACCGGGCATGCGCTGATGTTTGAACAAGACCGCCTGCAAGGGCGCATCAACCAACTTTTCGAGCGTATTGAAGCGCAGCTGCGTCAGGTATTGCGTGAAAAGAGAATGCGTGAGGGTGAAGGTTACACCACTGATGAAACGCTGCTGGCAAGCCAGTTGCTGGCCTTCTGTGAAGGTATGCTGTCACGTTTTGTCCGCAGCGAATTTAAATATCGCCCGACGGATGATTTTGACGCCCGCTGGCCGCTAATTGCCGCGCAGTTGCAGTAATATGACGCCGGATGACTTTTCATCCGGCGAGTTTCTTTAAACGCCAAACTCTTCGCGATAGGCCTTAACCGCCGCCAGATGTTCCGCCATTTCTGGCTTCTCTTCCAGGTAAGCAATCAAGTCTTTCAGGGTAATGATAGAGATCACCTTGCAGTTGTAATCACGCTCAACTTCCTGAATCGCCGAAATCTCGCCGCGCCCCCGTTCCTGACGATCAAGCGAAATCAATACGCCAGCAAGCGTCGCGCCATTAGCCTGAATAATCTCCATCGACTCGCGAATCGCCGTTCCGGCGGTGATCACATCATCTACCAGCATTACGCGTCCTTGTAACGCGCTACCAACCAGATTGCCGCCTTCACCGTGGTCTTTTGCCTCTTTGCGGTTAAAGCAGTACGGCAGGTCAAGGTCATGATGCTCCGCCAGCGCCACGGCGGTAGTGGTCGCAATCGGGATCCCTTTGTAAGCAGGGCCAAACAGCAGATCGAACTCAATGCCGGAATCCACCAATGCTTCAGCGTAAAAACGGCCTAACAGTGCCAGATCGCGCCCGGTATTAAACAGCCCGGCGTTGAAGAAATAGGGGCTTTTGCGCCTGGACTTCAGCGTAAACTCGCCAAACTTTAACACCTGCTTGCTAAGCGCAAATTCAATAAACTGGCGCTGATATGGTTTCATGCCTTCGCTCCTCATCTTACTTTTCTACAGACAAAAAAAAGGCGACTCATCAGTCGCCTTAAAAATCAGTTTGCCAGCGCCGCCTTCTGCGTCGCTACAATGGATTCGATTCCCCCTCGGGCCAGCGCCAACAAGGTGAGTAACTCTTCATGGGTGAACGGCTCGCCTTCTGCCGTCCCCTGCACTTCAATGATGCGCCCGTCTTCGGTCATCACTACGTTCATGTCGGTCTCTGCGGCTGAGTCTTCAACGTATTCCAGATCGCAAATTGCTTCGCCGTTAACAATACCGACAGAAACCGCGGCTACCATCCCTTTCATTGGATTGGTTTTCAGCTTGCCGTTTTCCACCAGCTTCTGTAACGCATCTGCCAGCGCCACGCAGGCACCCGTAATCGAAGCGGTACGCGTACCACCATCAGCCTGAAGCACGTCGCAGTCCAGCGTAATGGTGAACTCACCCAGCGCTTTCAAATCTACTGCCGCGCGAAGTGCACGGGCGATCAGACGCTGGATTTCCATTGTGCGTCCACCCTGCTTACCTTTCGCCGCTTCACGAGCGTTACGGGTGTGGGTAGAACGCGGCAGCATACCGTACTCTGCGGTGATCCAGCCCTGGCCCTGACCTTTCAGGAAGCGCGGCACGCCTTCTTCAATAGAGGCGGTACACAACACTTTGGTATCGCCAAATTCGACCAGCACCGAGCCTTCTGCATGTTTTGTATAGTTACGAGTCAGGGTAACGGGACGCACCTGATTATTGCTACGGCCTGCTGGACGCATATTGAAATCTCCGCCTTGAAACAAATGTGGCTGCGCATTATACGGACTTCCGGCGGTTATTCCTATCCTGACAAGGCATCGATGGCTATAATCCTTCCACCTCTCCTTTTATAAACAGGAACGTCTATGATCCGCAGTATGACCGCCTACGCCCGGCGTGAAATCAAGGGTGAATGGGGGAGCGCAACCTGGGAAATGCGCTCGGTAAACCAGCGTTATCTGGAAACTTACTTTCGTCTGCCGGAGCAGTTCCGTAGCCTTGAACCTGTCGTTCGTGAGCGTATTCGTTCTCGCCTGACACGCGGTAAAGTGGAATGTACCCTGCGCTATGAGCCAGATGTTAGCGCGCAAGGTGAGCTGATCCTCAACGAAAAACTGGCTAAACAGCTGGTAACTGCCGCGAACTGGGTAAAAATGCAGAGCGACGAAGGAGAAATCAACCCAGTTGATATTCTCCGTTGGCCGGGCGTGATGGCGGCCCAGGAGCAAGATCTCGACGCGATTGCCGCTGAAATTCTCGCAGCGTTGGATGGCACCCTGGATGACTTTATCATCGCTCGCGAAACCGAAGGTCTGGCGCTGAAAGCGTTGATTGAGCAGCGTCTGGAAGGCGTCACCGCCGAAGTGGTCAAAGTGCGCGCCCATATGCCGGAAATCCTGCAATGGCAGCGTGAGCGTCTGGTCGCGAAACTGGAAGATGCTCAGGTGCAGTTGGAAAACAACCGTCTGGAGCAGGAGTTGGTTCTGCTGGCACAACGAATTGACGTTGCCGAAGAGCTGGACCGCCTCGAAGCGCATGTTAAAGAGACCTACAACATTCTGAAGAAAAAAGAAGCGGTTGGCCGTCGTCTGGACTTTATGATGCAGGAGTTCAACCGCGAGTCGAACACTCTTGCGTCGAAATCTATCAATGCCGAAGTGACAAACTCTGCCATCGAGCTGAAAGTGTTGATTGAGCAAATGCGTGAGCAGATTCAGAACATCGAATAACTCGTAACGCCAATTCTTACTTTTCCGCCTTCACAAATGCCGCCACTCAAACAGAGCGGCATTTTTCTTCCCCGCAACATTCAATTCTGTTTTGCGTGCCTGCTCCAGATTTTGCGATGTTTTTTGCGCAGCACAGTGAGAACGTGAGATACTCACAACTGTATATAAATACAGTCTTAGACTTACTTTCTTTGCAATCGATATCACATGGAGTGGGCAATGAACGAACATCATCAACCTTTTGAAGAAATACGGCATTATGGCACTGAAGGGCAAGAATTTTGATCAGCGAGAGAATTGGCACCGTTACTGGATTATCGGGACTGGCGCAATTTTCAAAAGGTACTGGCCCGCGCGACTCAAGCGTGCGAAGCCAGCAATCAAGCTGCATCTGACCATTTCGTTGAAACCACCAAAATGGTTGTATTAGGTTCAGGGGCTCAACGAGAACTTGAAGATGTTCATCTCTCCCGCTATGCCTGTTACCTGGTAGTACAAAACGGCGACCCTGCGAAACCGGTTATTGCGGCAGGGCAAACTTATTTTGCTATCCAGACCCGACGGCAGGAGCTGGCTGACGATGAAGCTTTCAGGCAACTTCGTGAAGACGAAAAGCGTCTTTTTCTGAGAAATGAATTGAAAGAACATAACAAACAATTAGTTGAGGCAGCGCAGCAAGCTGGGGTAGCGACAGCTATCGATTTCGCCATATTTCAGAATCATGGTTACCGGGGGCTGTATGGTGGATTAGATCAGAAAGCTATTCATCAGCGGAAGGGGCTGAAAAAGAGTCAGAAGATCCTGGATCATATGGGTTCAACAGAACTGGCGGCTAATCTCTTTCGAGCTACCCAAACAGAAGAAAAACTTAAGCGGGATGGCGTGAATTCAAAACAGCAAGCTAACACCACACACTTTGACGTAGGTCGCAAGGTGAGGCAAACCATTCAGGAACTTGGCGGAACCATGCCTGAGGAGTTGTCGACCCCGCAGGTCAGCATTAAGCAGTTGGAAAACAGTGTAAAAATTACAGAGAAAAAATAGCAGAAACTAAAAACTCTTTTTGTTGATTGAGACACCCGATGCGTAAGCCAAAGTCCAGGTGCGGTGAATACAATAGCTAAACATTGCACCTTTCTTTTCCACCCCTCAGTTTTAACCTATTTTTTCTTATGCATTTTCTCAGACAAGAAGTCAGAAGAATGCATCTCCGCTACAGAAAATAGCGATTTCACATAACTACAAGTTATCAATTCCCCCTCACCTTAAAAAATCTCAATCGTGACAATGCGCACAAATCGCTACCCTGCCAGACAGATTTTTAGGGAGAGAACCATGCTGTTACACATTTTGTATTTGGTTGGCATTACTGCCGAAGCCATGACGGGGGCTCTGGCGGCCGGGCGACGCCGCATGGATACATTTGGCGTAATTATTATTGCGACCGCCACCGCAATTGGCGGAGGGTCAGTGCGCGATATTCTGCTGGGCCACTATCCGCTCGGCTGGGTCAAACACCCGGAATATGTGATTATCGTCGCTACCGCCGCAGTACTCACCACTATCGTTGCTCCTGTAATGCCTTACCTGCGCAAAGTGTTTCTGGTGCTCGATGCGCTCGGACTGGTAGTCTTTTCTATCATCGGGGCACAGGTTGCACTGGATATGGGGCACGGCCCAATTATTGCCGTTGTCGCAGCGGTAACCACCGGCGTGTTTGGCGGCGTTTTGCGCGATATGTTCTGTAAACGCATACCACTGGTATTCCAGAAAGAGTTGTATGCCGGTGTCTCATTTGCCTCCGCCGTGCTGTACATCGCGCTGCAACACTATGTTTCTAACCATGATGTGGTGATTATCTCCACCCTGGTATTCGGCTTTTGTGCTCGTTTACTGGCGCTACGCCTTAAGCTGGGATTACCGGTCTTTTACTACAGCCACGAAGGTCACTAAGGTTCAAAACCTGTGATCTGCTGGGCAGCCAGCCAACTGCCCAGCTTCTTGATTTGCGCATTTTCCTTCCATTCAATAACCTGTCTGGCGCGCCCAGATCCAGTCCCCGGCAGCTGCTGCCAGAACTGTTCCGTGCTAAATAAAAGTTGCGACCAGGACCGTTCATCACTGGCATTAAGCGCCGCCCGGGTTAGCGGTATTCCCATTGCCATCACCCAGCGAGTAAAAGGCTGCTTACGAGCCAGATTAAACTGATGCCATAACTGCGCACTTTTACTTTTCGCGATCCCCGGCGTGTTCTGTAATTGCTCTGGCGTTAATAAAAGCCAGGAAAAGATATGCTCAAACCGATGAGTCTGATGCAGCGCGCGCCAACCGGCCTCACCAATGCCATCCAGCCCCAGAACCTGTTTTGACCCCAGCCAGACTAAGCGTGAAATGAACTGTTCCTGACAAACATCAGAAGCAAAGTAGCAGGTCAACGAGTTAAAGCGGTTTTCTGGTGGTGTCGGTTTTGTACGTTCTGCACCGCGCCAGACCACATCATCAATGCGAGGAATACCCTGACCGGCAAGGCTGACGAGGATCTGATCACCAGGCGCAATATCCCACTCCTGCCAGCGCCTGACGGAACCAATATTCACCTGCTGGACTTTTTTATCATCCAGCATGACAGGTGCAAGTGACGCAACCACCGATATTTTACCGCTCTTACCCACCGCAAACTGAATCGCCTTCACTTCGGCAACCTGAGCTACAGGTTGATATTTCCAGGCCACCAGCCACTCCGCCTGGCCCGGTAGCCAATGACGGGATTCGGGTTCCTTAGCCCCTCGCACAACCACGCCATCGGTGACGAAGGGTAATTTCGCTTTCCACCACTCATTGCGTACGCGCGCAACCTCATCAGCATTTTTAACCGCACGGGTATACCTCTGCGTTAGAGTAAAACCTGCGGTAGCCAGCTCCTTTAAACGATCGGTCATTAACTGCGGTCCATCCGGCCATGCCCAGACAAAAACAGCCAGTGAGTTTAGCGTGTCGCTATTCCCCTGGCGCATCATCAGGCCAGCAACTTTTGCGCGGGCATTTATTCCCCCCATTTGTTGTTGGATATGCCCCTCGCGCTGGAGAAATATTTCCCCCTGAAGCGTACTGTTGGCTAAAGGCCCGCTAACGGTTTGCGGCACAGCGGATATTAAGCTAACTTTCTGCGTCCAGTCCTCGCCTTTCAGGCCATTACCGCGACTGATTGCTTTGTTCAGTTTCCCGTCCCGATAAACCAGGGTTACCGCAACGCCATCAACTTTTGGCTGCACCCAAAGATCGCTACGTTCTCGCATCCACAGACTTAATGCGTTTTTATCCACCATTTTGCGTACACCCGTATGGGCAACCGGATGCATAACCGCACCATTTAAAGGCGGCATCATCACGTCGCGGGGCTCGTTCCCAAAGCAGCGTTGCCACTGCGTAAGACGGGCGCTTAACTGATCGTAAACACCGTCTTCCACCTCACTTTTTCCTTCCTTCCAGTAGTCATCGTCCCACTGTTTTATTTGCTGTTGCAGGCGGGAAATTTCTTCCTGTGCTCTGGCTGGCGACCAGGCCGGACAGACCGCCCACGCCGATGATTGCCAGCACAAGATACTTATTAATATCGCCATCCATACTTTCATCTTCACCTCCGCTGTAGTCAGGCTGGCAGATATACAACGTGGTGAAGGCAAAGCCGAGTGGCAAAAACGGAGTCTGCGAGGACGCTTCCTGAGAATCGTCTTTATTGCAGTAAATCACAGGCAAATGCGGAAACAGCTACGCAAAACGCAACAACTTTGCGCAAAAAGTGTGAGCAAGGGCTACGTCACATGGCCGCGCCGTGTATAATAAGCTCGTATGTAGGCTTTATTTCGCTAATCACATACGAAAGATACTCATGGCTCAAGGCACGCTTTATATTGTTTCTGCCCCCAGTGGCGCGGGTAAATCCAGCCTGATTCAGGCTTTATTAAAAACCCAACCGTTGTATGACACCCAGGTTTCTGTTTCACACACCACACGCCAACCGCGTCCTGGTGAAGTCCACGGTGAACATTATTTCTTTGTTAATCATGATGAATTTAAAGAAATGATTAGCAGAGATGCGTTCCTCGAACACGCAGAAGTTTTTGGTAATTACTATGGCACTTCGCGTGAGGCCATTGAGCAAGTACTGGCGACCGGTGTCGATGTTTTTCTCGATATCGACTGGCAGGGTGCGCAGCAAATTCGCCAGAAGATGCCGCACGCGCGGAGTATCTTTATTTTACCGCCGTCCAAAATTGAACTGGACCGCCGTCTACGCGGTCGCGGTCAGGACAGCGAAGAGGTCATTGCAAAGCGTATGGCGCAAGCTGTTGCAGAAATGAGCCATTACGCCGAATATGATTATCTGATTGTGAATGATGACTTCGATACCGCGTTGACCGATTTGAAGACCATTATTCGCGCCGAACGTCTGCGCATGAGCCGCCAAAAGCAGCGTCATGACGCTTTAATCAGCAAATTGTTGGCAGACTGAACCTGATTTCAGTATCATGCCCAGTCATTTCTTCACCTGTGGAGCTTTTTAAGTATGGCACGCGTAACTGTTCAGGACGCTGTAGAGAAAATTGGTAACCGTTTTGACCTGGTACTGGTCGCCGCGCGTCGCGCTCGTCAGATGCAGGTAGGCGGAAAGGATCCGCTGGTACCGGAAGAAAACGATAAAACCACTGTAATCGCGCTGCGCGAAATCGAAGAAGGTCTGATCAACAACCAGATCCTCGACGTTCGCGAACGCCAGGAACAGCAAGAGCAGGAAGCCGCTGAATTACAAGCCGTTACCGCTATTGCTGAAGGTCGTCGTTAATCACAAAGCGGGTCGCCCTTGTATCTGTTTGAAAGCCTGAATCAACTGATTCAAACCTACCTGCCGGAAGACCAAATCAAGCGTCTGCGGCAGGCGTATCTCGTTGCACGTGATGCTCACGAGGGGCAAACACGTTCAAGCGGTGAACCCTATATCACGCACCCGGTAGCGGTTGCCTGCATTCTGGCCGAGATGAAACTCGACTATGAAACGCTAATGGCGGCGCTGCTGCATGACGTGATTGAAGATACTCCCGCCACCTACCAGGACATGGAACAGCTTTTTGGTAAAAGCGTCGCCGAGCTGGTAGAGGGGGTGTCGAAACTTGATAAACTCAAGTTCCGCGATAAGAAAGAGGCGCAGGCCGAAAACTTTCGCAAGATGATTATGGCGATGGTGCAGGATATCCGCGTCATCCTCATCAAACTTGCCGACCGTACCCACAACATGCGCACGCTGGGCTCACTTCGCCCGGACAAACGTCGCCGCATCGCCCGTGAAACTCTCGAAATTTATAGCCCGCTGGCGCACCGTTTAGGTATCCACCACATTAAAACCGAACTCGAAGAGCTGGGTTTTGAGGCGCTGTATCCCAATCGTTACCGCGTAATTAAAGAAGTGGTGAAAGCCGCGCGCGGCAACCGTAAAGAGATGATCCAGAAGATTCTTTCTGAAATCGAAGGGCGTTTGCAGGAAGCGGGAATACCGTGCCGCGTCAGTGGTCGCGAGAAGCATCTTTATTCGATTTACTGCAAAATGGTGCTCAAAGAGCAGCGTTTTCACTCAATCATGGACATCTACGCTTTCCGCGTGATCGTCAATGATTCCGACACCTGTTATCGCGTGCTCGGCCAGATGCATAGCCTGTATAAGCCGCGTCCGGGTCGCGTGAAAGATTACATCGCCATTCCAAAAGCGAACGGCTATCAGTCTTTGCACACCTCGATGATTGGCCCGCACGGCGTGCCGGTTGAGGTCCAAATCCGTACCGAAGATATGGATCAGATGGCGGAGATGGGTGTTGCCGCGCACTGGGCTTATAAAGAGCACGGCGAAACCAGCACGACTGCACAAATCCGCGCCCAGCGCTGGATGCAAAGCCTGCTGGAGCTGCAACAAAGCGCCGGTAGCTCGTTTGAATTTATCGAGAGCGTTAAATCCGATCTCTTCCCGGATGAGATTTACGTTTTCACACCGGAAGGGCGCATTGTCGAACTGCCTGCCGGTGCAACGCCCGTCGACTTCGCTTATGCAGTGCATACCGATATCGGTCATGCCTGCGTGGGCGCACGCGTCGACCGCCAGCCTTACCCGCTGTCGCAGCCGCTTACTAGCGGTCAAACCGTTGAAATCATTACCGCACCGGGCGCTCGCCCGAATGCCGCGTGGCTGAACTTTGTCGTTAGCTCGAAAGCGCGCGCCAAAATTCGTCAGTTGCTGAAAAACCTCAAGCGTGATGATTCTGTAAGCCTGGGCCGTCGTCTGCTCAACCATGCTTTGGGTGGTAGCCGTAAGCTGAATGAAATCCCGCAGGAAAATATTCAGCGCGAGCTGGATCGTATGAAGCTGGCAACGCTTGACGATCTGCTGGCAGAAATCGGACTTGGTAACGCAATGAGCGTGGTGGTCGCGAAAAATCTGCAACATGGGGACGCCTCCATTCCACCGGCAACCCAAAGTCACGGACATCTGCCCATTAAAGGTGCCGATGGCGTGCTGATCACCTTTGCGAAATGCTGCCGCCCTATTCCTGGCGACCCGATTATCGCCCACGTCAGCCCCGGTAAAGGTCTGGTGATCCACCATGAATCCTGCCGTAACATCCGTGGCTACCAGAAAGAGCCAGAGAAGTTTATGGCTGTGGAATGGGATAAAGAGACGGCGCAGGAGTTCATCACCGAAATCAAGGTGGAGATGTTCAATCATCAGGGCGCGCTGGCAAACCTGACGGCGGCAATTAACACCACGACTTCGAATATTCAAAGTTTGAATACGGAAGAGAAAGATGGTCGCGTCTACAGCGCCTTTATTCGTCTGACCGCTCGTGACCGTGTGCATCTGGCGAATATCATGCGCAAAATCCGCGTGATGCCAGACGTGATTAAAGTCACCCGAAACCGAAATTAATGTTTTATGAACCCAACACGTTATGCACGCATCTGCGAAATGCTCGCCAGGCGGCAGCCTGATCTGACCGTCTGCATGGAGCAGGTCCACAAACCTCATAACGTTTCTGCGATTATTCGTACCGCAGATGCCGTTGGCGTACATGAAGTTCACGCCGTCTGGCCTGGTAGCCGCATGCGTACCATGGCCTCTGCGGCGGCGGGTAGCAACAGTTGGGTGCAGGTGAAAACGCACCGCACCATTGGCGATGCCGTCGCTCATCTCAAAGGCCAGGGCATGCAAATTCTGGCAACCCATCTTTCTGATAACGCTGTCGATTTTCGCGAAATTGATTACACTCGCCCGACCTGCATTTTGATGGGTCAGGAGAAAACGGGCATCACTGAGGAAGCGTTGGCCCTGGCAGATCAGGACATCATCATTCCGATGATCGGCATGGTGCAGTCGCTGAATGTTTCCGTTGCCTCAGCCCTCATTCTTTACGAAGCCCAGCGTCAGCGGCAAAATGCAGGCATGTACCTGCGTGAAAACAGCATGTTGCCGGAAGCAGAGCAACAACGCCTGTTGTTTGAAGGCGGCTATCCGGTGCTGGCGAAAGTCGCAAAACGCAAAGGCCTGCCTTACCCCCACGTCAATCAGCAAGGCGAGATCGAAGCTGATGCCGACTGGTGGGCTACCATGCAGGCTGCAGGGTAAGTGTCATGAAAGGTCGCCTGTTAGATGCTGTCCCGCTCAGTTCCCTAACGGGCGTTGGCGCAGCGCTTAGTAACAAGCTGGCGAAAATCAACCTGCAGACTGTGCAGGATCTACTCTTACACCTTCCCCTGCGCTACGAAGATCGCACCCATCTCTACCCCATCGGAGAACTACTACCGGGCGTTTATGCCACGGTGGAAGGCGAAGTGCTGAACTGCAATATCTCCTTCGGCGGTCGGCGGATGATGACCTGCCAGATCAGCGACGGTTCCGGCATTCTCACCATGCGCTTTTTCAACTTCAACGCGGCAATGAAAAATAGCCTGGCGACGGGCCGCCGCGTGTTGGCCTATGGAGAAGCAAAGCGCGGTAAATATGGTGCGGAGATGATCCACCCGGAATACCGCGTGCAGGGCGATCTCAGTACGCCAGAGTTGCAGGAAACGCTCACGCCGGTTTATCCAACAACCGAAGGCGTAAAGCAGGCCACGCTGCGTAAATTAACCGACCAGGCGCTGGATCTGCTCGACACCTGCGCCATTGAAGAACTCCTGCCGCCGGAACTGTCACAAGGAATGATGACGCTACCGGAAGCGTTGCGCACTTTGCACCGCCCGCCGCCGACGCTGCAACTTAGCGATCTGGAAACCGGGCAGCATCCGGCGCAACGTCGTCTGATTCTGGAAGAACTGCTGGCGCATAACCTCAGCATGTTAGCCTTACGCGCCGGAGCGCAACGTTTCCATGCCCAGCCGCTGAGCGCCAATGACACGCTGAAAAATAAACTTCTTGCCGCCTTACCGTTCAAGCCAACGGGCGCTCAGGCTCGCGTGGTGGCGGAGATCGAGCGCGATATGGCGCTGAATGTGCCGATGATGCGCCTGGTACAGGGCGATGTAGGTTCCGGTAAAACGCTGGTCGCTGCCCTCGCCGCGCTGCGTGCGATTGCCCACGGCAAACAGGTGGCATTGATGGCACCAACCGAATTACTCGCCGAACAGCACGCCAATAACTTCCGCAACTGGTTTGCACCGCTCGGTATCGAAGTGGGCTGGCTCGCCGGTAAGCAGAAAGGTAAAGCGCGACTGTCTCAGCAGGAAGCCATCGCCAGCGGTCAGGTGCAGATGATTGTTGGTACGCACGCCATCTTCCAGGAACAGGTGCAGTTTAACGGTCTGGCGCTGGTGATTATCGACGAACAGCATCGTTTTGGCGTGCATCAGCGTCTGGCATTGTGGGAGAAAGGCCAGCAGCAGGGCTTCCATCCGCATCAGTTGATCATGACCGCCACGCCGATCCCCCGCACGCTGGCAATGACTGCGTATGCCGATCTCGATACCTCGGTCATTGATGAACTGCCGCCAGGCCGCACGCCAGTGACTACGGTCGCTATTCCTGATACTCGCCGTACCGACATCATTGACCGTGTGCGCCACGCCTGCATGACTGAAGGTCGTCAGGCGTACTGGGTTTGTACGTTGATTGAAGAGTCAGAGTTACTGGAAGCGCAGGCGGCGGAAGCTACCTGGGAAGAGTTGAAACTGGCGCTACCAGAGTTGAACGTCGGCCTGGTACACGGGCGGATGAAACCAGCCGAGAAACAGGCGGTGATGGCGTCGTTTAAACAAGGTGAACTACACCTGCTGGTTGCCACTACCGTTATTGAAGTCGGTGTTGATGTGCCTAACGCCAGTCTGATGATTATCGAAAACCCGGAGCGTCTGGGTCTGGCGCAGTTGCACCAGCTACGTGGGCGTGTAGGTCGTGGCGCGGTGGCTTCTCACTGCGTGCTGCTCTACAAAACGCCGCTTTCTAAAACGGCGCAAATTCGCCTGCAAGTGCTGCGCGACAGCAACGACGGGTTTGTGATTGCACAAAAAGATCTGGAGATTCGCGGCCCTGGCGAATTGTTAGGCACTCGTCAGACGGGTAATGCTGAATTTAAAGTGGCGGATTTACTGCGCGATCAGGCGATGATCCCGGAAGTTCAGCGCCTGGCACGCCATATTCACGAACGTTACCCACAACAGGCAAAAGCCCTGATAGAACGCTGGATGCCGGAGACGGAACGTTACTCGAATGCGTAAAAGGCGGCAGTGAGAAGACCGCCATTTCAGGTTACCCTACCTTCCTGCCGGATGCGCTTCGTCCTACAAAAACTTATAAATTCAATAAATTGTGAATCAATGCGCAGCCTTGATAAGCGAAGCGTATCAGGCATTTGTCTTTGTTGCGGCGGCACTTCTACCGCCGCTTCATCGGTTAACCCGCAAAAATCGGCAACATCAAATACAGCTTAATCACCAGCGCGTTAACGATATCAATAAAGAACGCACCGACCATCGGCACTACCAGGAAGGCCATGTGCGACGGGCCAAAACGTTCAGTGATCGCCTGCATGTTGGCGATTGCCGTTGGCGTTGCACCGAGGCCAAAACCACAGTGACCCGCAGCCAGCACTGCCGCATCGTAGTTTTTGCCCATCATGCGCCAGGTAACGAAGATGGCATACAACGCCATGAAGATGGTCTGTACCACCAGAATCGCCAACATCGGCAGCGCCAGCGAAGCCAGCTCCCACAGTTTCAGCCCCATCAGCGCCATCGCCAGGAACAACGACAGGCTTACGTTACCCAGCACGGATACCGCACGCTCAAAGACGCGGTAAAAGCCCATCATTGACAGACCGTTGCTCAGAATCACTCCAACAAACAGTACACAGACGAAGGTCGGCAGTTCAAAAGCAGTGCCAGCCAAAAGTTGCGCAACAATTTTCCCCACCGTCAGGCAGATAGCAATCAGCGCGATAGTTTCAATCAGCACCAGCGAGGTGATCATGCGGCCCACATCCGGCTTTTCAAACGCCGTCGGGACTTCCTGGTCATCCGGAATACCGTTCGGCGTGGTGGAGTGTTTCACCAGATAGCGCGCCACCGGACCGCCAATCAAGCCGCCCAGCACCAAACCGAACGTTGCACAGGCCATCGCCACTTCCGTCGCATTGGTGAAGCCATAACGTTCAATGAACAATTTACTCCATGCAGCTCCCGTACCGTGACCGCCGGAAAGCGTAATAGAACCGGCCAACAGCCCCATCAGCGGATCAAGCCCTAACAGGCTAGCCATACCAATGCCAATGGCATTTTGCATCACCAACAGACCAACAACCACAATCAGGAAAATGCCAACCACACGCCCACCGGCACGCAAACTGGCAATGTTGGCGTTCAGGCCAATGGTGGCGAAGAAAGCCAGCATTAACGGATCGCGCAGGGACATATCAAAGTTGACTTCCCAGCCCATGCTTTTTTTCAGTACCAGTAGCGCCAGCGCCACCAACAAACCACCCGCAACAGGTTCCGGTATGGTGTATTTCTTCAAAAAGGAGACGGAATGGACCAACTTACGCCCGAGCAGCAACGTCAGCGTTGCGGCAACAAGCGTTGCTAAAGTATCGAGATGAAACATAGTTACTCCTTTGTATCCGCATCACTCTTTCATACTCGTCATACTTCATCGCGCAGTGGCAACTTCATGAAATATGACGGGTATCGAGTTATGCTTTCCTGGGTCAAATTCTCAGCTGTTAATGAACAAATGGCATGGATTTTAAGCAGAAAAATACCAAAAGTTATATAAAAAAGTTCATTTATCTCATTTAAATATTTAGAAGAGGACGTAGCAAACGTTTGCTTTTCTCTTTCGGTCAGCTAAAATGCCCGCTTTGCTACCACGGGATTGTTTTCGATGTCTGTTTCCACCCTCGAGTCAGAAAATGCGCAACCGGTTGCGCAGACTCAAAACAGCGAACTGATTTACCGTCTTGAAGATCGTCCGCCGCTTCCTCAAACCCTGTTTGCCGCCTGTCAGCATTTGCTGGCGATGTTCGTTGCGGTGATCACGCCAGCGCTATTAATCTGCCAGGCGCTGGGTTTACCGGCACAAGACACGCAACACATTATTAGTATGTCGCTGTTTGCCTCCGGTGTGGCATCGATTATTCAAATTAAGGCCTGGGGTCCGGTTGGCTCCGGGCTGTTGTCTATTCAGGGCACCAGCTTCAACTTTGTTGCCCCGCTGATTATGGGCGGTACCGCGCTGAAAACCGGTGGTGCTGATGTTCCTACCATGATGGCGGCTTTGTTCGGCACGTTGATGCTGGCAAGTTGCACCGAGATGGTGATCTCCCGCGTTCTGCATCTGGCGCGCCGCATTATTACGCCGCTGGTTTCTGGCGTTGTGGTGATGATTATCGGCCTGTCGCTAATTCAGGTGGGGCTGACCTCAATTGGCGGCGGTTACGCAGCCATGAGCGATAACACCTTCGGCGCACCGAAAAATCTGCTGCTGGCAGGCGTGGTCTTAGCCTTAATTATCCTGCTTAACCGTCAACGTAACCCTTACTTACGCGTGGCCTCACTGGTGATTGCGATGGCGGCCGGATATGCGCTGGCGTGGTTTATGGGCATGTTGCCAGAAAGCAACGAACCGATGACGCAAGAACTGATTATGGTGCCAACGCCGCTCTATTACGGTCTTGGCATTGAATGGAGTCTGCTGCTGCCGCTGATGCTGGTCTTTATGATCACTTCGCTGGAAACCATTGGCGATATCACGGCGACCTCTGACGTTTCCGAACAGCCAGTGTCCGGTCCGCTGTACATGAAACGCCTGAAAGGCGGCGTGCTGGCAAACGGCCTGAACTCGTTTGTTTCGGCGGTGTTTAATACCTTCCCGAACTCCTGCTTCGGGCAGAACAACGGAGTGATCCAGTTGACCGGTGTTGCCAGCCGCTATGTCGGTTTTGTCGTCGCGCTGATGTTGATCGTGCTGGGTCTGTTCCCGGCAGTGAGCGGTTTTGTACAACACATTCCAGAACCGGTTCTGGGCGGCGCAACGCTTGTAATGTTTGGCACCATCGCCGCCTCCGGTGTGCGTATCGTTTCTCGTGAGCCGCTGAACCGTCGGGCGATTCTGATTATCGCCCTGTCGCTGGCGGTTGGTCTGGGCGTGTCTCAGCAGCCGCTGATTTTGCAGTTTGCCCCTGAATGGCTGAAAAACCTGCTCTCCTCCGGGATCGCCGCGGGCGGTATTACTGCCATCGTGCTGAATCTGATTTTCCCACCAGAAAAACAGTAATTCACTGGCGGCGGTAAGATAATTACCGCCGCAGTCTCACCTCTTTCACCATTCCCGCCTTGAGGATTGCGCGTAAATCGTGCATAACTCCCTTATGTGCATTTCACGGGATGGAAGACCATGAAATTTATTGGGAAGCTGCTTCTCTACATTCTCATCGCTCTGTTAGTGGTGATCGCTGGCCTCTATTTTCTTCTGCAAACCCGCTGGGGAGCAGAACATATCAGCGCATGGGTTTCCGAGAATAGCGACTATCATCTGGCCTTCGGGGCGATGGATCACCGTTTTTCCGCGCCATCTCATATCGTGCTGGAGAACGTCACATTTGGTCGTGATGGTCAGCCCGCGACCCTGGTGGCAAAAAGTGTCGACATTGCGCTAAGCAGTCGGCAACTGACCGAACCACGCCATGTCGATACCATCCTGCTGGAAAACGGGACGCTGAATCTCACCGGCCAGACCGCGCCGCTACCGTTCAAAGCCGATCGTCTGCAACTGCGTGATATGGCGTTTAATAGCCCGAATAGCGAATGGAAACTGAGCGCGCAGCGGGTAAATGGCGGCGTGGTTCCGTGGTCACCAGAAGCCGGTAAAGTGCTGGGTACGAAGGCGCAGATTCAGTTTAGTGCCGGATCGCTTTCGCTCAATGATGTTCCTGCCACCAATGTACTGATTGAAGGCAGTATTGATAACGATCGCGTTACGCTGACTAACCTGGGTGCCGACATCGCCCGCGGGACATTAACCGGAAACGCGCAGCGTAACGCCGACGGCAGCTGGCAAGTGGAAAATCTGCGCATGGCGGATATCCGTCTACAAAGCGAAAAATCGCTAACCGACTTCTTTGCGCCATTACGCTCTGTCCCGTCGTTGCAGATTGGTCGCCTGGAAGTGATCGATGCTCGTCTGCAAGGTCCGGACTGGGCGGTGACCGACCTCGATCTCAGCTTGCGCAACATGACCTTCAGTAAAGATGACTGGCAGACACAGGAAGGCAAACTGTCGATGAACGCCAGCGAGTTCATTTATGGTTCGCTGCATTTATTTGACCCGATTATAAACGCGGAATTTTCCCCGCAGGGCGTAGCGCTGCGCCAGTTCACCAGCCGCTGGGAAGGGGGTATGGTCAGAACGTCAGGGAACTGGCTGCGTGACGGGAAAACGTTGATCCTTGATGATGCGGCAATTGCCGGGCTGGAATATACCTTGCCGAAAAACTGGCAACAGTTGTGGATGGAAACGACACCCGGTTGGTTAAACAGCCTGCAACTGAAGAGATTTAGCGCCAGCCGCAATCTGATCATTGATATCGACCCTGACTTCCCTTGGCAGCTTACCGCGCTCGATGGTTACGGTGCTAACCTGACGCTGGTTACCGATCATAAATGGGGCGTCTGGAGTGGTTCGGCGAATCTGAATGCCGCCGCCGCGACGTTTAATCGTGTTGATGTCCGTCGTCCGTCGCTGGCGCTAACCGCCAACAGCAGCAAGGTGAATATCAGCGAACTGAGTGCATTTACTGAAAAAGGCATTCTGGAAGCCACTGCCAGTGTTTCACAAACGCCACAACGTCAGACCCATATCAGCCTGAATGGACGCGGTGTGCCGGTGAATATTTTGCAACAGTGGGGATGGCCTGAATTACCATTGACTGGCGACGGCAATATTCAGCTTACCGCCAGTGGCGATATTCAGGCCAATGTCCCGTTGAAACCTACGGTTAGCGGGCAATTGCATGCCATGAACGCCGCAAAGCAGCAAGTGACTCAAACCATGAATGCGGGCGTAGTTTCCAGTGGTGAAGTTACGTCGGCAGAGCTGGTGCAGTAAACATCAATCTCGCCGGGTACGACTCAGACGTACCCGGCATTCCATCAATAGATTACAACGTAATTGTCAGCGCATTCCCTTGAGGCGTCACCACCAGCCCCTGCTCACTTTCAGCCTGCGAACCGCCTTGCAGACCATTTACTTTCACAACATTGCGCAAGCACAGCGTCCAGTTCTTCGCCTCGCCCGCACCAGTCACAGTAATCGTGTTGCCAGTACGTGTTGCTTTTAGAGTAAAGATCACCGAACCGTCAGCAGCGGGCACTTCACAGACGGCTTCATGCCCGTCTTGCAGTTTAAAGAGCTGGAATGCCGTGCCTTCGTGCCACGCGTAATCGGGACGTTGATCGTTGTTGCCCAGCGCCAGTAGGGTGTTATCACGCACATAAACGGGCAGACTCAGGAAGCCGTGCTGCTGTTTATGCCAGCGACTACCGTCGAGCTCATCGTTGTGCCACAGGTGTGTCCAGCGACCTTCCGGCAAGTAGAACTGCACATCGCCCGCTTCAGTGAACACCGGAGCAACCATCACGTTGTCGCCTAACATGTATTGACGGTCAAGGTAATCACAAGCCGGATCGTCCGGGAACTCCATCACCATCGCCCGCATCATCGGCGTTCCGTATTCATTGGCGCGGGCAGCTTCGCGGTAAAGATACGGCATCATGCGGCATTTCAGTTGCGTGAAGAAGCGCACCACATCACAGGACTCATCATCGTAGGCCCACGGCACACGATAAGATTTGCTGCCATGTAAACGACTATGGCTGGAGAGCAAACCAAACGCGCACCAGCGTTTGTAAACGTGCGCCGGCGCGGTATTCTCAAAGCCGCCGATATCGTGGCTCCAGAAGCCAAAACCTGAAAGGCCAATAGACAAACCACCGCGCAGGCTTTCCGCCATTGATTCGTAGTTAGCGTAACAGTCGCCACCCCAGTGTACCGGGAATTTCTGCGCACCGACGGAGGCCGAGCGGGCAAACAAGACAGCTTCTTCCTCACCAACGGTGTCCTTGAGCACGTTCCACACCAGTTCGTTGTAGATGTACGCATAATGGTTATGCATTTTCTGCGGATCGGAACCGTCAAACCACTGAACATCGGTTGGGATACGTTCGCCAAAGTCGGTCTTAAAGCAATCAACGCCCATCGCGACCAGACCTTTCAGTTTGTCGGCGTACCATTTGCAGGCATCCGGATTGGTAAAGTCATAAATCGCCAGACCTGGCTGCCATTTATCCCACTGCCACAGCGAACCGTCCGGGCGTTTGAGTAAATAACCTTTCTCTTGTAACTCTTTAAAGACGGGGGATTTTTGCCCAATATAGGGGTTAATCCAGACGCAGATTTTCAGCCCTTTCGCTTTCAGGCGGCGGATCATCCCTTCCGGGTCCGGGAAAGTCAGCGGGTCCCACTCAAAATCGCACCACTGGAAGGCTTTCATCCAGAAACAGTCAAAGTGGAAAACATGCAGCGGCAGATTGCGTTCCGCCATACCATCGATAAAGCTGTTTACCGTCGCTTCGTCGTAGTTGGTGGTAAATGAAGTGGTTAGCCACAGGCCGAAGGACCATGCGGGCGGCAGCGCCGGACGACCAGTAAAGCGGGTATAACGATCAAGTACCGCTTTCGGCGTCGGACCGTCGATAACAAAGTATTCGAGATATTCGCTCTCAACGCTGAACTGCACTTTGGAGACTTTCTCCGATCCCACTTCAAAAGAGACACACTGGGGGTGATTGACCAGTACCCCATAACCACGGTTAGTCATATAAAACGGGATATTTTTATACGCCTGTTCAGTACTTGTGCCGCCGTCCCGGTTCCAGGTCTCTACCGTCTGACCATTGCGCACCAGGGCAGTAAAGCGCTCTCCCAGGCCGTAAACTGTTTCGCCAACGCCAAGATCAAGCCGTTCAAACATATAATTTCGTTGATTATTCGTGTCCTGCACGTAGCCATTATTTTTCACCTGACTACCGGTAATACGTTCGCCGTTGCGCAGAAAATCCAGTGACCAGAACTCACCTTTGCTGACACGCGCACTTAAGTTGCCACTTTTAAACTCAGCGTAACGTTCTGTGTTTTCGATTGTGACCTTCACGTCCTGCAAAATATTGAGCGGATAATGAGGGCCATTATTCAGCGACCCCTGAAAATGCTCAATCCGAACACCGACAATACCTTCCTGTGGGGAGAAAAAGCGCAGCGTAAATAAAGGCGTATCAAGCTGCCAGGTACGTTCACGCACATCACGGGGGGCAGCATAGACCACCATTTCATTACCCTGCTGTTCAACCTCGAACACCTGAAGCGGGTGAATCAAATTGAGGCCAGGTTGAATCAACCAGTTTCCATCGCTAATTTTCATTGCCGTTCCTTAGTTCTGCACTTCTTGAGAGGTGAATTGTTGCTGGCAACGGCGTTTGCCCTGGGCCAGCTGTTCCATAACGGTTTTCAGATTGTGCGTCGTGAGTGAGTAGTAGCGTTTAGCGACAATCGCGCTCAGCAAATAACAGATCGCCGGAACAATCGTGAATAGCGCAATAATGATGCTAATCGTGGCGCTGTTCTGCGCTTTTTCTGCCGCATCATATCCGCCATAAGCCAGCATCCAGCCGATAAGAGCGCCGCCGAAGGCCAACCCCAGTTTGAGCACAAACAGCGTGCCAGCAAAACTGATCCCGGTCAGGCGTTTACCATTGCACCACTCGCCGTAGTCGACGGTATCGGACATCATTACCCACTGGATAGGTGTCACCAGTTGATGCAACACACCAATCACGAAGATGAAGACAAACATAGTGATGCTGGCCTGCATGGGAACAAAGAACATCGCGATGCTAATCACTGCCAGCAGGGCGTTCGTCCACCAGAAGATAGTGACTTTACATTTCCAGTCGGTCAGCGGTTTTGCCAGTGCGGAACCAATCAAGTTACCCACGCAATAAGTGGTGAGAAAAGCGACAAACACTTCCGGCGTACCCAAAATCCATGTGACGTAATACATCATCGCTCCACCGCGTACGCACACAGCCAGGATATTGAAAATGGTTAGTAAACCGACAATCCGCCACTGGTCGTTTTGCCAGATATCACGTAAATCTTCCCGCATAGACGTCGTTGTAGGTGGTGCTTCAACGCGTTCTTTAGTGGTGAAGAAACAGAATGCCAGCATCATGAATGCCACCACGGAAAGGACCGCGATACCGCCCTGGAAACCGAGTGGTTTATTATCACCACCAATTAAATTAACCAATGGCATCATCAGAACCGTAGAAAGCATGCCTCCCGCGGTCGCCAGCACAAAACGCCAGGATTGCAGCGAGATACGCTGCGTCGGGTCATTGGTGATTACACCACCCAATGCGCAATAAGGGATATTAACGACGGTATAAAGTAAGGTAAGTAGGGTGTAAGTAATTGCTGCATAAATCATTTTTCCGTTCATACTGAGATCTGGCGTGCTATAGGCCAGTACACAGACGATCCCGAATGGCAGTGCGCCAAACAGTACCCACGGACGAAATTTACCCCAGCGAGAGCGCGTTCGATCGGCCAACAACCCCATGCAAGGATCGGAAATCGCATCCAGTGCACGAGCGACCAAAAACATAGTTCCGACAAATCCGGCAGGAATGCCAAAAATATCGGTATAAAAGAACATCATATATAACATTACGTTATCGAAAATAATGTGGCTGGCGGCGTCTCCCATGCCATAACCAATTTTCTCTTTAACGGACAACACTTCACTCTTCATCTGCTTTTCCTTGATGCTATAGGGGTGCTGAGACCGATAACGCATTTTGTAAACCATCCCTGTGAGAGCGAATATTCCGATATCTGGTTATTAATTTATGATTCTTGTTTTATGTGATCGTGGTAGCGTTAATTCCGCTCATATATCATTGTAAAATATGGGTTTTATATGAACTATAATGCTTTCGTGATAATACGCTGCGTGTATTAGGCGGAAAAAACTGATCTGGGGGATGTAGAAACTCAAGGAAGTAGCTATAATGCGCCCCGCCTCCATGTAGCAATCGAGGCGCGGAAGATCGTCGTCTCCGGTGAGGCGGCTGGACTTCAAATCCAGTTGGGGCCGCCAGCGGTCCCGGGCAGGTTCGACTCCTGTGATCTTCCGCCAAAATGCCTCTTCATACGTTCTCCAACCCCTCGTAATACTGTCAATCCAGATATTTTATACTGCTCAATATTCAATCGGCTTCAGGAATACCTGGTCAAAGGTTTTGTGATGGACGATGAGCAGCTGAAGAATCCGCCTGTCGGTTCTTCTGTCCTCGAACGCATCCGCGATATTCGCGCCAGCATGCGCCGTGTTTATTTACAGGTGATTTTCCCCCCTGCTGACTCTCAGCCAACTGTATCGCCATTAAGGTGAAGATGTTGTTTTACACGCTCCAGAACACCCTTTTTTTATACGACTGTTCTATTCCTTTAACAGCTGGCAAAAAAACTGACCTATAAACTTCACCAATAATCAGACTGCCATCAAGATTAATTTGTTCATTTAATATATCAAATCAACTTGTTTTATTTTTACTATCAAAAATAGCTCATTGCCTTACTATAATTAATATATAAATTCGGTGATTAATTCTTAACATGCTTTTGCTAATAATCTCAATTGCTGGCCCTATAATATTGCGCTAGCATTGTTTTCTGGTTGTATCAGCGATACTCAAAAATTCTTAATACAATACTCATTCGACTGGTACTTATTTGTAACTCAGTTATATTTTGTCGCCCGGTGATTCAGAAGAATGCAAAAAACGGCTACCACTCCATCAAAAATACTTGATCTCACTGCCGCGGCATTTTTACTTGTCGCCTTTCTGACGGGTATTGCGGGCGCTCTTCAGACTCCTACCCTAAGTATATTCCTCGCAGATGAACTGAAAGCCCGTCCTATAATGGTAGGTTTTTTCTTCACCGGTAGCGCTATTATGGGAATTCTGGTCAGTCAATTTCTGGCAAGGCACTCCGATAAACAAGGCGACCGTAAATTACTGATCCTGCTATGTTGCTTATTTGGAGTGCTGGCCTGCACGCTTTTTGCGTGGAATCGCAACTACTTCATTCTCCTCTCAACGGGCGTACTTCTGAGTAGTTTTGCTTCCACCGCAAACCCGCAAATGTTCGCCCTCGCCCGTGAACACGCCGACAGAACAGGCCGTGAGACGGTCATGTTCAGTACATTTTTACGTGCTCAGATCTCGCTTGCCTGGGTTATCGGGCCACCGCTCGCTTATGAACTGGCAATGGGATTTAGTTTTAAAGTGATGTATCTCACCGCTGCCATCGCATTTGTTGTTTGCGGACTGATAGTCTGGTTGTTTTTGCCATCAATACAAAGAAATATTCCTGTCGTTACCCAACCCATAGAAATTTTACCCTCCACCCACAGGAAGCGGGATACGCGGCTACTTTTTGTGGTCTGTTCAATGATGTGGGCGGCGAATAATCTCTACATGATAAATATGCCGCTATTTATTATTGATGAACTACATCTAACCGATAAACTGGCTGGAGAAATGATTGGTATCGCTGCCGGTCTGGAAATTCCGATGATGTTAATCGCAGGCTATTACATGAAACGTATTGGCAAGCGACTATTAATGCTCATTGCTATCGTGAGTGGTATGTGTTTTTACGCCAGCGTACTCATGGCGACGACTCCGGCGGTTGAGCTGGAATTGCAAATTCTTAATGCCATCTTCCTTGGTATTCTCTGTGGTATCGGCATGCTTTATTTTCAGGACCTGATGCCTGAAAAAATAGGCTCTGCGACAACGTTATATGCAAATACTTCACGCGTCGGCTGGATTATCGCCGGCTCTGTTGACGGAATTATGGTTGAAATCTGGAGCTACCACGCGTTGTTCTGGCTGGCGATAGGGATGTTGGGTATTGCGATGATTTGCCTGCTGTTTATTAAAGATATTTAGCTCACCAGTCTGGGCTAAGAAAAATCGGCGTGGCGCAAACAGAGCCATCCTCGCCATTTTTGCTATCATGCCTGCATACATAAACGACAAAACAGTATGCAGAGGGAAAAATGGGTTCCACCAGAAAGGGGATGCTGAACGTTCTGATTGCCGCCGTGTTGTGGGGAAGTTCAGGGGTCTGCGCGCAATACATCATGGAGCAAAGCCAGATGTCGTCGCAGTTTTTGACTATGACGCGTTTGATATTCGCCGGTTTGATTCTGCTGACGCTGTCATTTGTTCATGGCGATAAAATCTTTTCTATTATTAACAATCACAAAGATGCCATTAGTCTGCTGATTTTTTCCGTGGTTGGCGCACTAACCGTACAGCTCACTTTTTTGCTAACCATAGAAAAATCGAACGCAGCCACGGCAACGGTGCTGCAATTCCTCTCACCGACGATTATCGTCGCCTGGTTCTCACTGGTACGTAAATCGCGCCCGGGCATTCTGGTTTTTTGCGCTATTTTGACATCGCTGGTCGGGACTTTTTTATTGGTGACACACGGTAATCCGACGTCATTATCGATCTCTCCTGCCGCGTTATTCTGGGGCATTGCCTCGGCATTTGCTGCTGCATTCTATACCACCTATCCCTCAACGCTGATTGCCCGCTATGGCACGTTGCCTGTCGTCGGCTGGAGTATGCTGATCGGCGGTCTGATTCTGTTGCCTTTTTATGCCAGACAAGGAACAAACTTTGTCGTTAACGGCAGTTTGATTCTGGCGTTTTTTTATTTGGTGGTCATTGGTACATCTCTGACATTTAGCCTGTACCTGAAAGGAGCACAATTAATTGGCGGTCCAAAAGCCAGCATTTTGAGCTGTGCAGAACCATTAAGTAGCGCGCTACTCTCTTTGCTGTTGCTGGGGATCACGTTCACATTACCGGACTGGCTGGGAACGCTGCTGATTCTGTCATCGGTAATTTTGATTTCAATGGATTCCCGTCGCCGCGCCAGAAAAATAAATCGTCCGGCGCGGGATGAGTGAGAATTACCAGCCAGGCACCGCGCCACCGTTAAAGATGGTTTCTGCCGCTTTAGCGACTTCGGATGATTGATAAGATTGCAGAAATTCCTTCACGTTTTCTGCATTCTTATTATCTTCCCGTGCCACCAAAATATTCACATACGGCGAATTTTTATCTTCAATAAATACGCTGTCGTGCACCGGAGAAAGCCCGGTCTGCTGAATGTAAGTGGTGCTGATAATTGCCACATCAACTTTGGGATCATCCAGTACGCGCGGGAGCTGCGCCCCCTCGAGTTCCATAATCTGCAAATGACGAGGATTATCGGTTATATCCAGCGCGGTAGGTAGTAACCCTTTTCCCTCTTTCAGAGTAATTAGCTTCTCTTTTTGCAACAGTAAAAGCGCGCGACCAAGGTTGGTCGGGTCGTTGGGGATCGCCACTGTCGCGCCTTCTTTTATTTGCGCCACGGTTTTGATTTTTTTGGAATAACCCGCCATAGGGAAGACAAACGTATTTCCCACCGCTACCAGTTTATAACCATGCGCCTGATTATCTTGTTCAAGAAAGGGCCGATGCTGGAAGACGTTCGCATCAAGCTCGCCATGATTTGTCGCATCGTTCGGTAGCAACGAACCGCTAAATCCTACCAGTTCAACATCGAGGCCATATTTCTCTTTTGCCACCTTTTTAGCGACTTCCGCGACATCTTGTTCTGCGCCATTTATAACGCCAACTTTAATGTGTTTTGCATCGCTGCTACTCTGGTCGCAACCTGCCAGCAGAACTCCTGCCAGCAATAATGCGGCCCCCGCCCGTAGATGATGTGTTGTCAGTTTCACTTTTTTATCCTTTTTTTAATCATTAACTGACTATAATGGCAAGATCACTACGATTTAAAAAACGAAAAGCTATCGAATAGAAGAAAAAGGTATAAAAAAACTGGCACTTCTTACTGACCACGCAAACACCTTTCATACAGCATGATGAGAGCGGTAAAAGCAAACTACACTTATGCTTCATTCGATGCACATTTGCAGAAGGTTGCCGCTATGAAGCCAACGATGCTACTCATGATTACCGTATTCCTGACTTTTCCAGCCATTTCTCAGGCCGAGTCGCCATTCAGTTCGCTACAGTCGGCAAAAGAGAAAACCACGGTATTGCAAGATTTACGTAAAATTTGCACGCCACAGGCGTCATTATCAGACGAAGCGTGGGAAAAATTAATGTTGTCTGATGAGAGTAACAAACAACATATCCGTGAAGCTATTGTGGCGATGGAGCGTAATAATCAGAATAACTACTGGGAAGCGCTGGGTAAGGTGGAATGCCCGGATATGTAAATTTCGCACACCTCCGCGCTCAGGCCAGCAGCCGCTGACTTAAGCTCGCACATCAGTAAATCACCTGCTTTTTCAAATTCCAATCAAAATTGAACCAGTTCATCAGGATTGTGGATAAATTTCCCTCTACATTATTTTCATTTCATCACATAGAAAATCTTATCTCATTGAAACAATACTTGTTTTTAATGCAGAAAACGAAGCCCAACGGATGGGCATAAAAATGAGCGAATTTTGATATCACCACCCTCTAAAAAATGGTGAAGTCTGAACAAAGAATGTTCGAAAGGAGAGAGTAGAGATGGAAAGCGCAAATCTGGATTTAGAAGAAAATAAAGAAATTGCCAGTAAGTTCGAACGTGCACTAGGTATGGGAGCAACACTTGCAGAGCTGCATGGCATTACTCCGGATACCCTTGAAGGCGTTTATGCTTACGCTTATAACTTTTATGAAAAAGGAAGACTTGACGAAGCTGAACTCTTTTTTAAATTTCTCTGTATTTATGATTTCCAAAATTATAACTACTTAAAAGGATATGCCGCCGTTTGTCAGTTGAAGAAAGATTATCAAAAGGCATTCGACATGTATCATATCTGTCTAATGCTATCTCCCGATAACGATTTCTCTTTGGTTTATTATATGGGCCAATGCCAGATGGGCTTAAAAAATATTAAAATGGCCACGGAGTTATTTAATACAGTCGTAACCTACAGTCAAAATGAAAAAGTTAAAGAGATGGCTACTGCTTATCTTGAACTTTTGACAGCCAACACCGAAGAGGAAGTTCAAACAGAGTGAGTCAGCAAAATGAAGATAAACGGAAAAAACGCTTCTTTTACGCCTGAAGAGCTAGCCAGAAAATATCATGAGGAAGCCCCGGTTGATTTAAAAAATAACCATGTCGATAAAATAAATGAGAAGTATAACAATAAACACATTACTTACTTTCCCGTTGATGCCATTTTAGATGGGAATAAACATTTGCCATGAGTTAAATAAAAAAGAATTAATTACACCCGGTGATAGCTTAAAAAGGAGGTGAATTATGTCGGCACCGATCACGGGACAAACGATCACGTTTGAACAAATCAGCGAAACATTGCGTACACAGTATAGCGATGCGGAAAAAAGACTGCAGGACAGCAGCAAAACGCAAGTTGATCCCATGCGGCTTAATAAAAACCCGAAATCCCTTGATAACGATATTCGCGCTCGTCTTGAAAATAAACCTATGCTTGCTCCGCCTGCAATGCAGGTTTCAGATTCAGACAACGCCACTACAGCAAAGACGAATGATGCCCGCCTGACAATGATTTTGGGTAATTTAACAGGCATTGCCGATCAGGATATTACAACACGATTGCATAATAACCTTGAAAGCACCCTGCTTCGACACGAAATGGCACATAATAAGTTTCGTGAATTAAGTGACGCTTACTCCTCATCATTAGATGATGCGCAAAAAGCCGACGATATCATGCATCAGGCCAATAATAATTACAATGCGGTCGATAAAAAGGTGCAATCGCTGGAGAAAAAAGTCAACACATTGAATCAAGAGTTGTCACAACTGCAACCTGGCGATCCGCAATATAATAAAGTACTGACGCAAAAAAATGCGGCTGAAAAAACACTCACGCTGTCATTACAAAAAAAATCGTTAGCTGAGAAATCGTTAAATACAGCCATTATGGATGCTGATGCTGCGATCGGCCAAAGTATGGAAATTTTTGACGAAATTCAACAGCAAGAACAGATTAATAACTTCACCACCAATATTTGCCTGACCCAGGAAAACCAGAAAAACAGAAACGCGACAGCCACATTTATCCTTTTGATTACCTCAGTAATGGAAGTTATTGGCGATACCAATTGCGACTCTATTAAAAATCAATCTGAGGTAATGAAAGAGATTAACCATGTCAGGGAAAATAAACTCAATGAAACAGCGCGTAAATATACTACCACGACTAAAGTTTTAAAAATCGTTAATGAGTGTGTAACTGTAGCTACCATTGCCATGAGTGCAATCTTAATTGTTGTTGGTCTTCTTGCTGCAGTTCCTAGTGGTGGTTCAAGTATTGCGGGTGCACTGGCGCTTATTGGTGGAATAGCGGGCGCAGTGGTATTAGGTGTTGATATCACTTGCCAAATCGCTCTGGGTACCACTGCTACCGGCTGGATTTTGGGAAAAGTTGTTGAAGGTCTTTCGGCCGCTATTAAAACAGTTGATCCCACTCTACTCGCAATCACCGCGCTTCTGGACGTTATTGGTGTCGATCAAGATACGATTGAACTGGTTAAAAGTATTTACGCAAGTGCAGCCGCTTCTCTTATCATGGCGACAGTAATGATTGGTGCAGCTGTAATATGTTCTGTAGCAATAGGGGCCGTTGTTTCTGCATTATCAAAAACAGCCGCAGAAGAAGTCACCAAAGAAATAACAGGCACTATAAAATCAACCATTGAATCCATTATTAATTCCGTTTCAAAAAATATTATAAAGGTATTAGACAGCGTATGCAGCATGATACAAACATCAGTCGTAGTTTTGAAGTTAATTGCCAAGATAAGTAATGCCCTGGAGAAAATAGGCTTACTTATCTGTGAAACAGCAACATCGATAATGAATTATTGTGTTGCTGAAAACTCTGCCGACATGGCAATTTTACAACAGGACATGAGTAATCTTTCAAAAACGCGTGAACAAATGCTTTCAGTATTGCAAAGGGTGGATAAAACCGTCGAACAAGAGGTAAGCCAGATGGTACGAGTATTACAACACCGAACTGAAGCCTTAAAATTTGCTTCCCATTCTATCGTATAAGAGGATTTTAACATGGCCACCTATGAAATTAAAAATGCGACCAGCACACTTAATATTAACAATCTCGATAAAAAAATCTTTGATAGAGATTATAGCAAAGAAAGCAACATATCAAATGATAATAAAATTGTGCAATACTATAACCTTAAAGATATTAAGCACGACATAAGCTCTCAGTTTATAATATTAAAAAATACAGACAGAGAAGTCTGTCCGGAACTAAGAGTAAAACTATTGGATAATCTTAATTACTCAAGGAATACACTAGATAATTCGAAGAGCGACGTTGACAAAGCTACAATTACATCCAGTCAATCAAGCTGTTCTACAGAACAGACCACCATTAAAATATCTAAATTTAATATCCTTGATATGCTAGATAATTTGACCATGCGACAACAGGTTGTAATGGAGGAATTTTTAAGGGTATTCACATCAATGTATAAAGCCTCTGCTATGTCTGAGGCTATTATGAGTAATGTTTTTGAACAACTTGTCCAGTATCAGAGAAAAGAAACCGAACGCGCCACAGCAGCAAGTTCGGTAGGTGTTATTATCGGGTCAGGAGTTGGCGCAGTCGGGGCCACAGCATCTGCCGTAGCAAATTACAGAAGCCATCCCGAAAAGATGGTAACCCTTACACCTGACCAAGAGCATACTATCAATAGAACTGATGATGATGTACAGCGCGCATCAAAAAGGGAAGTTCGAGAGCAACAAGCTTCTCTCAAACAAATAGATGAAAAAATAAAAAATACAACGAAAGATACGAGTCTTAATGAAGAACAAAAAGAAGAGGCGCTGAAATCTTATGATAAAGAAAAAGAAACTACTCTAGAAAAGATTAGAGATACAAACGAGAAAATTAGTACAAAACATAACAATAGGTATAATAAATATTTTACTATAGGTAAAGCAGATGTACTTTCACAGCTTAGCAATGAATCAATTCGAGCAACATCTAGATTTCTAGAAAGCACTACTCATGCAGAAAAAGACATTGTTGAGCAGGCTAAAAATGTTATGCATTCAGTTATGAGTAGCTATCTGGATCAAATTAATCGTGATGTTCAAGGAAGAGATCAGGCACTCAATTTATTACAGCAAATAATACAAACCATTATTGATACTGATAGTGCTATCGTTCAAGGCATTCGCTCATAAATAATTGCAATAATAGTTAATTATATTTAAGGAGGAATGACTCATGATTAATAAAGATAATAATTTAAATATAGATATTCTACGTCAGCAGAATGCAAACATTCCTCTCAAAGAGGCATCCTCGCAAAGTGAGGAGCCTCATCAACTGGAAAACAGCAAAAGCGAGGGTAATTTGCATAACAGCGCCAGTAAGGATAATAATATTGGCGCTATGCTCAAGAAAGATGTTGAGAAACTATCAACTTTAGTCAGTGAACGTAGCCCACGAAATGAAGACTGGAAATGCCAGCACGACATACAACTTAACTTCGTTAAAAACATGCTCAGAAATTTCCCAACTGAGAACCTGTCAGAGAAAGGATCTGCGCTCTTACACGAAAGTTATTTGCTGATAAAAAACGTTCTGCAGCTTACAGAAAATGTTAATACTATTGACGGAAAATTAAAGGATCCCGCTAAAATATTGACCCTGCATAACGCTGTGAGAAAAACCCTGGCTAACGTTGCTCACAACACAACCGGGCCAGGTGCAATGGCAACGACCAAAGGAACCTTAACTCACGTTATCGCTTCTTTAGATAGTTTTGCGCCTGAAATGAGAAGTTCAGCAACCAGCAGTACTTTAACGGCCAGTAGTTCAAGCGAATTTAAAAGTGATAAATATATATGTAGTGATATTGCTGATTTGATGAGTGTGCTCGGTAGTGACTACCTCGAAATCTATGCAAATAGCGTTGAGATAATGAGCGCATACTGGCAGGACTTCAGTGAACATATCCAAAGCAATATGGGAAAATGGACTCACTCTAATAAAAAAGGCGATGCGATAGTTTTTGATGTCAATGCATTCCAAAAAGCCTTGATGCATTTTTATTATATCGATAAATATCCTAATGGTGATTTTCATTATCATTACAATCCAGACTATGTTTTATACCCTCCGGCACCTGCTGACAAAATTGGTGTTCCACTGGAAGAAGCAGAAAAATGGTGCGCCGCTTTAGGACTTCCGGTTATTCCACCCGACCCAAAACACCGCACACCTTCTCCTATAGTCGAAGTTGAACCGCAAGGTAGCGGTCTGTATGTTATTATTCCCAACCCTCAGATTATTGACAGTATGAGCCAGTCTTCAGACTCAATGGTTCACAGGGATGATAAAGGGAAGGAAAAAAATATATCTAAAGAATTCACCGGCTACGAAATAAGCACGGCTGAATACCAGGCATGGTTGGCGGGTTATAATGGCCAGGCAGAAAACATGAAAACCGACGTGCAGGTTATAACGACTAAATACAGTACAGCCAACTCCACCTACGATACAATTATAAAATTATTATCTTCAACCATTACTGCGTTGTTTGATTCAGCGAAAGATTATTTACGTTTCTGATTAAGTAACACCTACAATTATCGTCCACTATCTGGTCCCGTAAAATGGGACCAGTGTTTCATATTATTAAGCATCAGCTTTCATTCATTTCTTCATCACAATCTCACAAAATGAGCGTTTTTTGATAGAGCAATTCTGCCAATACTTTATTTTAGACAGATCAAATTAATACTATGAATAGAGAAAATGGAAGGAGCGTTCTATGCAACTGCAACATGGAAAAAATAATACACAACAATATATATTTGATGACTTTGTATTAAAAAACAATGGAATATTATTATTCAAAAACAAAGAATATCATATTCCCCCGAAAGAACTTGGCGTTATCATTCTATTACTTAATGCTGACGGTGAAATTGTTAGTAAAGAAGAGATTATCGATAAGGTCTGGAGCGCGAGTGTTGCCAGTGATGAATCTTTAACACGGTGTATTTATGCATTGCGTAAACTTTTGCATGAGAATAAACAGTGTAAGTATATCGAAACGGTCTATGGTCGTGGATACCGTTTTACTGTCCCCATTGTGATTGTAACCGATAATGAACCGGTAAAGTCGACCACCACTCTTGCCGTTTTTCCCTTTCGTACTGAAGGTTCGATCAATGTTCTAAAACTCCATTACGAACTGGTCCAGGGCCTTTCAAAATATGCTTTTTGTGGTTTAGATATTTTACCCGCTTCGGTAACGAATGAAGCCAGTGATTTCTCCACTATCCATCAGTTTATCAATAAAACAGGCCCAGAATATTATATTATGGGTCAGGTCGTTCACTATGGTAAAAACTGGCGTTTATTTATTGAATTAATCCATGCCAGAACGCATAAATTGATTGATCATCAAAGTATTGATTTCAACCCCGACAATCCTCTTTCCGTGCTATTATCACAAGTAATTAACATTCTTATTGAAAAAATACCCAACATTAATTTTAAATCCATTAATACACAACAAATGCCATCTCTGGATTCTGCTGTTATGTATATGAATGGCAGGATGGAAATGTACCGTTATACACCAGAAAGTTTGAAACGAGCATTAGTAATATTTAGAGATTGTGTGAGTACGCAACCGCAAAATACCTTGCCCTACTGTTGCCTGGCGGAATGCCATATATCATTAGCACTCCTTGGAATCAGTGAACAAAAACAAGCAATAACTACGGCAGTAACCTCCATTGAAAAGGCTCTGGAAATTAACCCTTCAAATTCTCAGGCATTAGGATTGCTAGGCTTAATCAGTGGACTCAAAGACGAACATTCAGTGTCTAATGTGCTGTTTAAGCAAGCACATTTACTCAAACCTAATTCGCCAGACGTTTATTATTATCAGTCGCTGCTATGTTTTTTGAACGGCGACCTTGCAAGAGCATTTAATTTAATAGAAAAAAGCATTGCTCTTGAACCCAATAAAATGGGCATAAGCATTCTTAAATTAATTATACTTTATTACACATCCCCCCTCGATAACGCGATATCTTTTGCATTAAATCTTAACAGTCAAAACACCTGTAACAATCCAATTATTACATCTATTCTGGCTATGTTCATGGCGCTGAAAGGACATAATGACAAAGCCAAAAGTTTATTGCTTAAACTTGAACCTGAACATGGTCTTGATTACACCTGTGTTAACTCGCTTTATACGAAATTTCTGATCTATGGCGCATCTATAAAAAATGACATCATGAAGTTACTGGCAAATATTAACACCAACAAAATCAATGGTGTTATTTTGCCGTTAATTTACACTGTGTATGGTAAAAAAGAATATGAAAAGCGCTGGCAACAATTAATTAAAGAGAATGATTTATGGTCAAATGTTTTACTTCATGACCCCCGTTTGCTCAGTGTGAAAAATGAATTTAATACTATTGGTGTGATGCGTACTTCTGCGTAAGAACTAATATAAATTGCCCTGCTGATGCAGGGCAATTTAGTGATTACTTCGTTAATAATACTCTACACACAAGCCAGAAGACTTTCCTGTCCCAAGCTCTGATATACCAGTTTCAGGATTAAATTTCTCGTGTACCCCTAAGAGCTGAGTGGTTGTCCAATAATCCGTACCGCTAAAAGCGTTCCCATAACTTTTCAAATTACCATATTCGCCCCACAACGTACCTACTTTTCGCGGTACTACCCCACCGCTTGGCCGCTGCGCTAATTCTAAAGATGACGGCATTTGACCATAGCTGCATGAAGTATTTATGATATCCCAGGTATTACTACTGGCAGCACCTAAACTAGTAAACCATTTTTTAATCTTGAATTTAAATACAACATCATTCCCTTTACCATTCTTGGGTTTCCCGGTAATAGTAACTTCACTTCTTATTAGCAGAGATAATGTTACTTCTCCATTACTGTCAACATTAATTCCATAAATCCCAGCCGTCCAATTATAATCCGTATTTCTCATATTATGGGTTAGTAACAGCGTGAATTTTGCACCATCAAACCCTGTTTCTGGAAAACCATCTGTCGCCCTGAATCTTACACCATTAACACTCAGCGACTCGACTTCGACAAAAGGTAGGATGGTATAAGACGGTTGCCCGTCTACATACCAACCATTAATATGTAGATATGAGTTTAAGTTTTCTCCTTCTTTGTAGGCCCTATAGGTACGCTCATATCTGCCTTCACCCACAGATACCCATTTAGCCCCTTCTTTCTTTTCCACATTTTGTAAGTACACGGCATCCTCTGTCAGCAATTCCAGACCGTCATTCACAGGATTACCAAATTCATCAGATAATAAAACACTAACAGGTATATCCGCCCCAGCTACCACTAAAACTTCGCGTATACGAAGCTGTGAACGAAGCATACTTACTTCACCTGGTTTAATCATGTAGCTATTTGAATAATTGGCATCGCTCCAACCAGACATCTTCAGTTGCGCATTCAAATTCGCTTCCGCAAAATGCGCCATATACTGTCTTTGATATATACCATTGCCATTGTAAACCCAATTATTGCCCTGGATAGGATCCGCATTCCTGACTTGTACGTTTTCCTCATTAAGCTGAACAACGCCATCAGTAATAAAGTTATCCTGGGCATCTTTAAGAACAACGGTCACCGTTATGCTATCCCCAGCAATATATATCGTTTTGTCCGCGACAATCGTGGATTGAGTTTTTGCCGCCGCACCTGGTTGTATTCCGTATAACGAGGACTTAATCTCCATTGCCCATGTTTTTAATTTCAGACTGGCAACCAGATTTTCCTCGGCAACCCATGCTGTCCAGACAATGGTATATTCACCATTATTCTGCTCGACCCACTGCATAGAATCGGAAGTTGCGCCACCTACCGCGAAATTATCGATATAAGACTCGATGACTTCTGATGTCAGCCCTAAAGCAGGGTTACCAAACTCATCCCGCAACGTTATTGTGACAGTTAATGGCTCCCCGGCGATATATGCCGATTTATCTGTCCGGATAGCAGAATTTGCCTGCACCGGAGCACCACTGTGGATGGAATAACTCTCTGATTGTTTACTGCTGCCCCACTCGGGCAACGTCAGCGTCGCGTGGTGAGAGTCTCCCGCCATTTGCGCCGACCATGTAGCAGTATAAACACCGGCAGTTTCAGACCACTCTCCTGAACGTACGGCTCCTTCCACTGTTACGTTATCACCAGACAGTAAGGACTCGCCCCCTTCAACCAGGTTACCGTGCGCATCTTTCAGCGTCACGGCGACGGTTATAGTCTCGCCAGCGGTGTATGCGTTTTTATCCGTGGCGATAGTTGATGTGGCTTGCGCCGGAGAACCGGACTGTATGTCATAGCGATCTGACGTTACGCCAACACTCCACAACTGCAATTGCAGGTTGGCGTGCTGATCGTTACCGGCAATCGTCACCATTCGGGTTGTGGTATACACGCCACCTGATTCAACCCAGCTTCCCGTTTCTGACGGGTCGGTGCCATCCACCGTCAGCACACTATTAGCGGCTAACTGTGAAGCTGCACCGGTTACCAGATTATCGAACGCATCCCGGAGCGTTACCGTGATGGTGATGGTCTCTCCAACCGTGTAGTTAGACTTATTTGTTTCAACGGTTGAAGTGAGCTGCGATGCGTCACCCGGTACAAAGGTGACGTTCTGGCTCAGGCTATGATTGTTGATGGTTGCTGTGACTGCGCTAACTCCCGCCGTCTGACTGGTGACACTGAACTCCACCGTACCGTCCGACTGCGTGGTGACCGTCGGAGTGACCGTTGCGCTGTTGCCTGCCGTCACGCTGACCGTCTGCCCGGCAAGCACATTGCCGTTAGCATCGGTAACCTTTACCTGCAGCATGTTCGCCATTGCGCCGTCAGCCACTGAGCCGTCCTTAATGACCACCAGATCAGCGATCTTCGCCGTCCTGACATCCGCGACAAACGTCACATCCCGGCTCAGGCTGCTGTTGTTGATGGTTGCAGTGACTGTACTGATCCCCGCCGTCTGGCTGGTGACACTGATCTCCACCGTGCCGTCCGGCTGCGTGGTGACCGTCGGAGTGACCGTTGCGCCGTTGCCTGCCGTCACGCTGACCGTCTGCCCGGCAAGCGTATTACCGAACGCATCGGTGACCCTCGCCCGCAGCATATTCGCCATTGCACCGTCTGCCACTGAGTCGTCCTTAATGACCACCAGATCCGCGATCTGCGCCGTCCTGACATCCGCAATAAACGTCACGTTCCGGCTCAGGCTGCTGTTGTTGATGCTGGCAGTGCCTGTACTGGTGCCTGCCGTCTGGCTGGTGATACTGACCTCCACCGTCCCGTCCTGCCCTGTGATGACAGTCGGAGTGACCGTAGCACCGTTGTCCGCCATCACGCTGACCGTCTGCCCGGCAAGCGCATTACCGAACGCATCGGTGACCCTCGCCCGCAGCATATCCGCCATTGCGCCGTCAGCCACGGCGTTATCCTGCGTCACCTCCAGACTCGCGATCTTCGCCGTTCTGACATCGGCGATAAACGTCACATCCCGGCTCTGGCTGCTGCTGTTAATGCTGGCAGTGACCGCACTGGTGCCTGCCGTCTGGCTGGTGACAGAGATCTCCACCGTGCCGTCCGGCTGCGTGGTGACCGTCGGAGCAGTCGTGGCACCGTTGCCTGCGAACACGCTGACCGTCTGCCCGGCAAGTGCATTACCGAACGCATCGGTGACCCTCGCCCGCAGCATATTCGCCATTGCGCCGTCAGCCACTGAGCCGTCCTTAATGACCACCAGGTCCGCGATCTGCGCCGTCCTGATATCGGCGATAAACGTCACATCCCGGCTTTGACTGCTGCTGTTGATGCTGGCGGTGACCGCACTGGCTCCTGCCGTCTGGCTGGTGACACTGATCTCCACCGTGCCGTCCGGCTTTGTGGTCATCGTCGAAGCGACCGCTGCACCGTTGTCCGCCATCACGCTGACCGTCTGCCCGGCAAGCGCATTACCGAACG